>Ga0315903_10003373_pt1 | contig 22236 bp, 21 predicted proteins | sample LakEriMetagenome_7_FD_203524 | JGI IMG/M metagenome (GOLD analysis project Ga0315903, IMG submission 203524) | Freshwater fungal communities from buoy surface, Lake Erie, Ohio, United States - Buoy 2 MA119 | ecosystem: Environmental > Aquatic > Freshwater > Lake | place: USA: Lake Erie, Ohio... | reverse complement strand
TTCTGGGAGACGCTCGAGAAGCTGAAAGCCGCCGGCGCCAGCGCGCTGCTGGTGCTGCCGGTGGAGAAGATGCTCGCATGACGGACGACGCCCTGCTGCCCGTGCTGCGCCTCGAAGGGCTCGACGACGCGTCGCGTCGCGCCGTGCTCGCGCGCCCCGATGCCGAGGACCGCGCCGACATCGTCGCCTCGGTGCGGGAGACGGTGCGCACGGTCCGCGCGGGCGGCGATGCGGCGGTGCTCGAGTACGCGCGCCGCTTCGACGGCGGCGCGCCGGAGCGCTTGCGCGTCGATCCGCAGGAGCTCGATGCCGCCCTCGCCGCGCTGCCCGCGGCGGAGCGTACGGCGCTGGAGCGCGCCATCATCAACGTACGCGCCTTCCACGCGGCACAGCTGCCGGCGCCGCTCACGATCGAGACGATGCCCGGTGTGCGCTGCGAGCGGATCGTGCGGCCCTTGGATTCGGTCGGCCTCTACGTGCCCGGCGGCAGCGCGCCCCTGCCCTCCGCGTTGATCATGTCCGCCATCCCCGCGGCGCTCGCCGGGGTGCCGCGGCGCGTGCTCTGCACGCCTGCGCGCGGCGGTCGAGTGCATCCGGCCATCCTCGCCACCGCAAAGCTCTGCGGCGTGGACGAGGTGTTCGCGGTCGGCGGTGCGCAGGCGATCGCCGCGCTCGCCTATGGCACCGAGACCATCCCCAAGGTCGACAAGATCGTGGGCCCCGGCTCGGCCTGGGTCACCGCCGCCAAGCAGGTCGTCGCGGAGGATCCGCAGGGCGCGGCGCTCGATCTGCCGGCCGGCCCCTCCGAGGTGCTGGTCATCGCCGACGACTCCGCGCGCGCCGAGTTCGTCGCCGCAGACCTGCTGGCGCAGGCCGAACACGACCCGCTGTCGCAGGCCCTGCTGCTCACGCCCTCCCACGGACTTGCGCTCGCGGTGCGCGCCGCGGCGCTCCGGCAGCTGGATGGACTCTCGCGCGGCGCGATCCTGCGACGCTCGCTCGCGCGCAGCCGGCTGATCGTCGTACGCGACCTCGATACGGCGATCGGACTCTCCAACGAGTACGCGCCGGAGCACCTGCTGCTGCAGGTGCGCGACCCGCGCGCGTTGTTGGAACGCGTGCAGAACGCCGGGTCGGTTTTCCTCGGGCCGTGGAGCCCGGAACCGATGGGCGATTACTGCTCCGGCACCAACCATGTGCTGCCTACCTACGGTTACGCCCGCGCCTACAGCGGTCTGTCGGTCGCCGATTTCCTCAAGCGCATCACCGTGCAGGAACTCACCGCGGACGGGCTGCGCGGGCTCGGTCCCACGGCGAGCACGCTCGCGCGTCTGGAGGGCCTCGACGCGCATGCGCTCGCCGTCGATCTGCGCCTGCGCGCCTTGGAAGCGGCGCCGTGAGCACGGCGACGCCCGGCATCGATGCCGTACTGGCACTGGCGCGCGAGGACATCCGCTCGCTCGAGCCCTACAAGAACGCGAGCTGGGAACCCTCCTTCACCCGCCTGCATGCCAACGAGTCGCCCTGGCCGCCCGCCTTCGATGCGGAGCCGGCGGCGGACGGGACGCCGGACACCGGGACGCTGCATCGGTACCCGCAACCGCAGCCGCCCGAACTGCTGCAGGCCTTGGCGAGCGCTTGGGAAGTGGATCCGGCGCAGGTGTTGGTCGGACGCGGCAGCGACGAGGCCATCGACCTCGTCACGCGCGCGTTCTGCGCCGCCGGTCGGGACTCGGTCGTCGTCTGTCCGCCCACCTTCGGCATGTACGCCGTCGCGGCGCGTATCCAGGGCGCTGCGGTGCGCCCCGTACCGCTCGACGCCGCACGCGGTTTCGCGCTGGATGTACCCGGGGTGTGCGCCGCTCTCGACGCCGGCGCGAAGATCATCTGGCTCTGCACGCCCAACAACCCGACCGGCACCGAACTGGCGCGTGAGGACATCCTCGCCGTGCTCTCCGCCGCCGAGGGGCGTGCCTTGGTGATCGTCGACGAGGCCTATGTGGAGTTCACGGACGGGCCGACCTGGACCCGCGAGGTGTCGCGATATCCTGGGCTCGCGACGCTGCGCACGCTCTCGAAAGCGCATGCGCTCGCAGGGGCGCGCATGGGCGCCATCGTCGCCGCGCCCGAGATCATCGCGCTGCTCCGTCGCATCGTGCCCCCGTATGCGGTGCCCGGGCCGAGCCTGCGTGCGTCGCTCGCCGCGTTGCGCCCTGATGCCCTCGCGGTGACCGCCCGCCGCATCGCCGTGCTGACGGCCGAGCGCGAGCGGATCGTCGCGGCGCTCGCGGTCGCACCGGGTGTCACGCGCATCTGGCCGAGCGCCGCCAACTTCCTGCTCGTGGAGTGGCGGGACGCCGCCGAGGCGCTCGCCCGGCTGCGGGCAGCGGGGCTGCTGGTGCGCGATTTCCGCGGCTACGGCGGTCTCGGCCAGGCACTGCGGCTCACGGTGGGCAGCCCTGAACAGAACGACCGTATGTTGGAGGTGCTCGCATGAAAGTCCTGTTCGTCGACCGCGACGGTACGCTCGTCGAAGAGCCGCATGACGAGCAGGTCGATGCGCTGGACAAGGTCCGGTTCCTGCCGGGCGTGTTCGCGGCGCTCACCCGCCTGCGCGACGCCGGCTACGCCATCGCCATGGTCACCAATCAGGACGGGCTCGGCACGCCGTCCTTTCCGCAGGAACGCTTCGATGCGCCGCATCGCTTCATCCTGGAGGCGTTCCGCTCGCAGGGCATCGAGTTCGTCGAGGTGTTCGTGTGCCCGCACACGCGCCACGACGGCTGCGTCTGCCGCAAGCCGAAGACCGCGTTGGTCGACGACTGGGTACGCGACAACGGCGTCGACCTCGCCGCGAGCGCGATGGTGGGCGACCGCGACACCGACCTCGAGTTCGCCACCAACCTCCGCATCCGCGGCCTGCGCGTGCGCGTCGCCGGCGAGCCGTCCGAGACCTGGCCGGCGATCGCCCGCGAACTCACCGCGCGTCGCGCCGAGGTCGTACGCGAGACGCGCGAGACCCGGATCCGCGTGCGCGTCGACCTCGATTCGGAGGCCACGCCCCGCGCCCGCACGGGCATCGGCTTCTTCGATCACATGCTCGAGCAGCTCGGCAAGCACGGCGGTTTCGCGCTCGAGCTCGACTGCGAGGGCGACCTCGCGGTCGATGAGCACCACACCGTCGAGGATTGCGCGCTGGCGCTCGGCGAGGCGCTGCGCCGCGCGCTCGGCGACAAGCGCGGGATCGCGCGCTACGGTTTCCTGCTGCCGATGGACGAATCGCGGGCGCAGGTCGCGCTCGACCTGTCCGGACGGGCCTATGCGGTGTTCGAGGGGCGTTTCGGCCGCGAGAGCGTCGGCGGCCTGCCCACCGAACTCGTCCCCCACTTCTTCCGCTCGCTCGCGGAGAGCCTCGGCGCCGCCTTGCATGTCTCGGTCACCGGCGACAACGCGCACCACATGATCGAAGCCTGCTTCAAGGCGACGGGCCGCGCGCTGCGTCAAGCGATCCGTCGCGAAGGCGAAGAGCTCCCCAGCACGAAGGGCGTTCTTTGACGATGTCCAGCGCCGTCGACACCGTCATCATCGATTCGGGCGGCGCCAACCTGGCCTCGCTCGTCTATGCGCTGGAGCGGCAAGGGGCGAGCGCACGCCTCGCGCGCAGCCCGGAAGCGCTCGAGAGCGCCCCGCGCGCGATCCTGCCCGGCGTCGGCGCGGCGGGTGACGCCATGACCCGCCTGACGACGAGCGGACTGGACGCGGCCCTGCGCCGCTTCGACCGGCCGCTGCTCGGTATCTGTCTCGGCATGCAACTGTTGTTCGAGCGTTCCGCGGAAGGCGACACTGCCTGTCTCAATATCATCCCGGGTCGGGTGACCCCGTTGGTGCCGGCGCCCGGCCGGCCGGTGCCCCACATGGGCTGGAACACGCTGCAGACCGTCCGCCCGGACCCCTTGCTCGACGGGATCGGGGCCGACGACTGGGTCTACTTCGTCCATGGCTACCATGTCGCCGCGGCCGATGCCGACTCAGCGCTGCTTGCGACCACCGACTATGGTGTCGCGGTCGCGGCAGCGGTCCGCCGCGGCAACTTCATGGGTGTGCAGTTCCATCCCGAGCGCTCCGGCGCGGCGGGCGCGCGCCTGCTCGATAACTTCCTGGCGATGGGCTGAGCGATGCCCGAGATGCGGCTCATCCCCTCCCTCGACCTGCGCGGTGGCCTCTGCGTCCGGCTGCTGCGCGGCGACTTCGACGCCGAGACGCGCTACGAGATCGACCCGCGGCAGCTGGTGGCGCGTTACCGTGCGCTCGGCGCGCGATGGATGCACCTGGTCGATCTCGACGGGGCGCGTGACGGCGCGCTCGGCAACCGCGCGCTGCTCGGCGAGCTCGCACGCAGCGCCGGCATGGCGCTGCAGGTGGGCGGCGGTATCCGCTCGCGCGCGACGGTCGAGGATCTCCTCGGCGCAGGCATCGACCGTGTGATCGTCGGCAGCGCGGCCATCGACTCGCCCGACGAGGTCGCACGGTGGATACACGACTTCGGCGGTGAGCGCGTCGGTCTCGCGCTCGATGTCCGGCTCGACGACACGGGTGTGCCGAGGGTGCAGACCCGCGGCTGGACGAAGGCCACCGCGACATCGCTCTGGGAAGCGCTGGATCGCTACGGGGATGCCGGACTGCGCCATGTGCTCTGCACCGACATCGCCCGCGACGGGGCCCTCGAAGGCCCCAATCTCGCGCTCTATGGGGCCTGCGTCGGCCGCCACCCGACGCTCGCGTGGCAGGCTTCCGGCGGGGTACGCGATGCGGCGGATCTCGAGGCCCTCGCCGCCACGGGCGTCGCCGGCGCGGTCAGCGGCAAAGCGCTGCTCGAAGGCCGCGTGGACGAGGCCGCGATGCGGCGTTGGCTCGGCGGCGCCGAGCGACAGGACTGACCCGCATGCTCGCGCGCCGCATCGTCCCCTGCCTCGATGTCCGCGACGGACAGGTCGTCAAGGGCGTCCGCTTCCGCGACCATCGCGTGGTGGGCGACATCCTCGAGCTCGCCACGCGCTACCGCGACGAGGGCGCCGACGAGCTCGTGTTCTACGACATCACCGCGAGCCCCGAGGGACGCAGCGTCGATCGCGGCTGGGTGGAACGCGTCGCGCGCGTGCTCGACATCCCGTTCTGCGTCGCGGGCGGCATCCGCTCGGTGGCCGACGCCGAAGCGGTCCTCGCCGCCGGCGCCGAGAAGGTGTCGGTGAACTCCCCCGCGCTCGAGAACCCATCGCTGATAGACGCTCTCGCACGGCGCTTCGGTTCCCAGTGCGTGGTCGTCGGCATCGACAGCCAGACGACGCCCGACGGCTGGCGCGTGCACCGCTACACGGGCGACCCCTCGCGCTCGGGCGAGGCGGGCCGGGACACCCTCGAGTGGCTGCGCGAGGCGCAGTCACGCGGTGCCGGAGAGATCGTGCTCAACTGCATGGCGAGCGACGGCGTCCGGCAGGGCTACGACCTCGAGCAGCTGCGGCGCGCCCGCGCCTGCTGCCACGTGCCCTTGGTCGCATCAGGCGGTGCCGGTACCGCCCGGCATTTCATCGACGTCTTCCGCGACGCCGATGTCGACGCGGCGCTCGCCGCGAGCGTGTTCCATTCGGGAACGCTCGCCATCCCCGACCTCAAGGCGATGCTGATCGCAGCGGGCGTCGTCGTCCGCCCCTGAGTCGGCGCGTCCGACACCGACACGGAGACCCACCATGCGACCCACACCGGAGACCGAAGATTCCTTGGCGACGCTCGACTTCGCCAAGGGCGGCGGACTGCTGCCCGCGGTCGTGCAGCACGCCGAGGACGGCAGCGTGCTGATGGTCGGCTGGATGGACCTCGACGCCGCCCGCGAGACGCTGCGCCGAGGCCGTGTGGTGTTCTGGAGCCGCAGCAAGGGGCGGCTTTGGGAGAAAGGCGAGACGAGCGGCAACAGCCTCGTGGTGCGGTCCGTCTCCGCCGACTGCGACCGTGACACGCTGCTCGTGCAGGTGATGCCGAGCGGGCCGACCTGCCACACCGGCACCGCGACCTGCTTCGGCGACGACGGCGGCACGGCGACGCCCGGCGCATTCCTGTCCGAGCTGGAAACGCTGATCGACACACGGCTGCGCGAGGCGCCCGAGGGCAGCTACACGGCACGGCTCGCCTCGCAAGGCGTCAAGCGCATCGCACAGAAGGTGGGCGAGGAAGGCGTCGAGACCGCGCTGGCGGCGACCGGCGGCGGCCGCGACGAACTGGTCAGCGAGTCAGCCGACCTGCTCTACCACCTGCTGGTGCTGCTGCGCGTCAAGGACATACCGCTCGCCGAGGTCGAGCGCGAACTCGCGCGGCGCCATGCCTCGCGTCAGAGCGCGAACTCCGGCGCGGGCTGACGCAGGTTGTAGTGCGAGGCCATCGCAGCGCCGTAGGCGCCGGCGGTGGCGACGAGCAGCACGTCCCCCTCCGCCGTATCGGCGGGCAGCAGCCTCGCGTGACCGAGCACATCCCCGGTCTCGCAGATCGGCCCCACCACATCGAACTCGCGCAACGGCCCGACTGCGTCGAGGCGCGACAGGTTCACGATGTCGTGATGCGCGCCGTAGAGCGCCGGCCGGATCAGCGAATTCATGCCGGTCGCGACGCCGACGAACGCGCTCGCACCCTTGTCCTTGAGCTGCGTGACGCGCGCCAGCAGCACGCCCGCCTCCGCGACGAAGTAGCGGCCGGGTTCGAGCCACAGTTCGCGGCCCTCGAGCCGCTGCGACAGCGCTGTCAACGAGGCATCGAGCGCTGCGAGGTCGAGTCGAGCGCGTCCGGCGCGGTCCGGCACACCGAGACCGCCGCCGAGGTCGAACACGCGGGCCTCCGGGAAATGCACGGCGGCCTCGAGCAGGAACTCCGCGACGCCCGCCCAATGCGCGGCGTCGCCGATGCCGCTGCCGGCGTGCACGTGCAGACCGGTGATGCGCAGACCTGCCCCACGCGCCAACGCCGCCGCCTCCGCGATGTCGCCGGCGGGGATGCCGAACTTCGACGCCGTGCCTCCGGTGCGCACATGCGCGTGATGGCCGCGCCCGACCCCGGGATCGAGTCGGAGGAAGGCTTCGCGACCGCGGAACAGCGCCGCCCAGTGACGCAGCGGGTGCAGGTTGTCGAGCGTGACGCGCAGACCCGTGGCGATGGCCCAACGGTACTCGTCGCGGGGCGCGAAGTTGGGCGTGAACAGGATCTCGCCCGGCAGGAGTCCCGGCAGCGAGGCGAGCGCATGCTCCACCTCCGCACGCGAGACGCACTCGATGCCGATGCCGGCGGCGCGCACGGCGCCGAGCACCGCCGGGTGGGGGTTCGCCTTCATCGCGTAATGCAGCGCCGACACCGAACGCAACGCGCGCAGCTCGCGGCAGCGCAGGCCGATGGTCGCCGTGTCGTAGACATAGGCCGCGTCGCGGCCCTCCATCAGGCCGAGCAGTTCGCCGCGCCGGACGCGCCACCACGGCGCCGCGACGACCGGAGCATCGGCTCCGCCGGCGCGCGGGTCAGCGGCGCGCATCAGCGTCTGCCAGCTCGGACCGAGCACCGCATCGTCGGCGACGGGTTCGATGAGCAGCGCATGCAGGTCGGAGACGAGCCTCGCCCCCTGCTCCTCGTCGACGACGAAGGTCAGGTTGAGGTCGTTCGCCGCCTGGCTGACGAGATGGATCCGCTGCTCGGCGAACACGCCGAGCGCCTCGCCGAGACGCGGCAGGATGCCGCGGATGTTGCGGCCGACGAGACTCACCGAGGCGCAAGGTCCGATGACCTGCGTGCGACAGAGCGGCGCGAGGTCGCGCTGCAGCGCGCCCAACACCGCATCGCCCAGTACGTTCGCCTGCGGGTCGAGGGAGACGGTGACGCTGGTCTCGCTGGTGGAGACGAGGTCGACCGAGAGCCCGTGCCGCTTGAACACCGCGAACGCGTCGGCGAGGAAGCCGACCTGGTGCCACATGCCCGGGCTGTCCATCGCGACCAGCGTCACGCCGTTCTTCGCGCAGACCGCCTTCACCTGCGCGCCTTCGCCCGCCGGCGCGGCGCTGATGCGCGTACCGCCCATCTGTGGCGCCTGGGTCGCATAGACGACCAGCGGGATGCCGTGCTGGCGCACCGGCAGCAGGCAGCGTGGATGCAGCACCTTCGCCCCCGCCGTGGCGATCTCCTGGGCTTCGTCGTAGGACAGCGAACGCAGCTGACGGGCCGCCGGCGTCGCCCGCGGGTTGGCGCTGAACATGCCGGGGACATCGGTCCAGATCTCGAGTTCGCGCGCCGCAAGCAGCGCCGCGAAATAGGCGCCGGAGGTGTCCGAGCCGCCGCGTCCGAGCAGCACCGTATCGCCCGCCTCGTCGCTGGCGATGAACCCCTGCGTGATCACCACCGGACCGAGCGCAGCGAGACGCGCCTGAGCCGGGGCATCGGGCCGGAAATCGCAGGTCGCCGAGAGGTAGCCCGACTCGACGGTGGCGCCGTCACGCCGCTCGGCGCGCAGCACCGTACGCGCATCCAGCCACGCGGCGTCGACCCCTTGCGAGGTGAGATAGGCCGCACCCAACGCGGTCGCCAGCAGCTCTCCGGACGCCATCACCGCGGCGCGATCGCGAGCGTCGGCGGCGCCGCGCGCCGCGATCTGCGTGATGCGCGCCTCGAGCGCCGCGAACTGCGCATCGAACGCAGGTACCGCACCGAGTCCGAGATCAGCCGCCAGTGTGAGATGCCGTCCGCGCAGCGCCGCGAGTTCCGGCGCGTGTGCCCCGGCGACCGCCGCCGCCAGCAGCCGTTCCAGCCGGTCGGTGACGCCGCTCAACGCGGAGTGGACGATGAGCACGGCGCTGCCGTCGGCGCGACGGTCACGGACCGTCGCGGCGATGCTGCGCCAGTTGGATTCAGTGGAGACGCTGGTGCCGCCGAACTTCAGCACCCGCCAGACGCGTCCCGAGGATGCGGCACCGCTCACGGTACCGCTCAGGTTTCGTCGTCGTAGATTTCCCGCAGGTCCTTGGCGAGTTTCTTCTCCGCCAAGACCTCTTCGAGTTTGCTCCAGGCGGCTTTGCCGCGTTTGCCGGGCACCGGCCGAGCGCGCCGCTCGACGCGGTCGAGGAAGCGGTCGTAGTCCTGGTTCTCTTCCTGCAGGTTGCTTTCGCCCAGCAGGTCTTCGTCGATCTCGAAGCTGTCGGAATCCCGTTCGGACATGGGGAGTCTGGATCCTAGTCTTTTAAAATCAATGAGTTACACGCGTACCGGCAAAGCCGGACGCCGAACTATAACGAAAACGCGTCCGGGCGCAAGGTCGGTGCCGCCCGATCAGTTCCGGCGGACCCCATCGGTGACCACGACCGGCGCCCCGCGCGAGAGTCCCAGCGTGTCCGACGCCCTGCCCTCGGCCACCGCGATCTCGAGGACCGCGAACGAGTTGACCAACGCCAACGTATCGCCGGGACGGCAGTCGCCATAGGTCCTGCGCAGCGGTAGCACCAGCCCGCCGGCGTGCACCAATGGATCGCGGAACGCCTCGAGCAGCGACGCATCGATGTCCGTGATCAGATTGCCGAAATGATCGATGGTGATGACGCGGCCGGCGACCCGCCCGTCGACGACCGCCGGTTCCTCCACCCACGAGGGCACCAGCGGCGGTGACGGTTCGCCGATCGACGGCGCGATGACGCGCCCGGCGGCGATCTCGGCGGCGACCGGCGCGAAGATGTCGCGACCGTGGAAGGTCGCGCTCGTACGGCCGACGCCGCATCGCGCCATGCCCTCCGGCGTGAGCCGCCATGCGCGCGCCGAGCGGTCCGAACGGGTCACCGGCTCCAGCAGACCGTTGTCGGGCGCGAGCAACCAATGACCCCGGGACTCCACCAAGACGATGTCGCGTGCCGTCCCGACACCGGGATCGACCACGGCCACATGCACCGTACCGGTGGGGAACCAGGCGTAGGAGCGCGCGAGCCAGAAGCCCGCCTCCGCCGGCCAATGGGCGAGCACCTCATGCGTGAGATCGACGATCCGCGCCGCCGGATGCCGCGCGAGGATCCGTCCTTTCATGACGCCGACGAACGGGTCGCGCAGGCCGAAGTCCGACGTGAGGGTGATGATGCCGCTGACACTCATGACGATAGGCTATCATCCGGCGCATCGCTGAGACCGAAGCGCCCCGAGGGAGACCTGCCGATGACCGACGATCCGACCCGTGCGTTCCGCCTCGACGGCCGCGTCGCGTTCGTCACCGGCGCCTCGAGCGGCATCGGCGCGACGCTCGCACGGGCCTTCGCGCAGGCCGGCGCCGCGGTCGCATTGGTGGCGCGTCGGCGCGAACGTCTGGATGCTCTCGCCGACGAACTCCGTACAGCGGGTGCGCGCGCCCTGGCCGTGACGCTGGACGTCACCGACACCGCAGCGCTGCCGTCGGCGTTCGATGCGGTGAGCGAGGGCCTGGGCGTCCCTGACATCCTGATCAACAACGCGGGTGTTGCACGCACCGGGCTCTTCCTCAAGACCGGCGCGGCCGAGCGCGACGCGAACTTCGCCACCAACTTCAACGCCGCCTGGGACCTCAGCGCGGAGGCCGCGCGGCGCATGGTCGCCGCCGGCAAGCCCGGCTGCATCCTCAACATCGCGTCCGTACTGGCCTTGAACGGTGCCCCGGGCTACGCCGCCTACGCCACCTCGAAAGCGGCGCTCACGCATCTCACGCGCTGCCTCGCGCTCGAGTTCGTACGCCACGACATCCGCGTCAACGCACTGGCACCGGGATGGTTCGTCACCGAGATGAACGACGGGTTCCTGGAGTCGCCGGCGGGGCGCGAGTATCTCGGTCGCATACCGCCCCGTCGCGCGGGCAGGCTGGAGGAGCTCGTCGGTCCGGCCTTGCTGCTCGCGAGCGGCGCCGGCAGCTTCGTCAACGGGGTCACGCTCGCCGTCGACGGTGGGCATCACGCCGCGCTCGCCTGAGCCGCCGTCAACCCTTCGAGAGCCAGTCCGAGGCGAGCCAGCCGACGAGCGAGATGATCACCGCTGCGGCGAGGTTGACGCCGATGCCGGCGCGCAGCATCTGACGGAGGGTGACGCGTCCCGTAGCGAACACCAAGGCGTTGGCGGGCGTACCCACCGGGAGCATGAACCCGGCGGAGGACGCCATCGCCGCAGGCGCGATCAGCGCCAGTACCGAGTGGTCCGACCCGGCCGCGACCGCGGCCATGATCGGCATGAAGGTCGCCGCGGTCGAGACGTTGCTGTTGAGCTCCGTCCAGACGATGAGCGCCAGCACCATGGTCACGATCAGCAGCGGCAGCGGCCAACTGCCGAGACCCGCGAGCGCGGCGCCCAAGGTGTCGGAGAGCGTGCTCTCCTGGATGGCCGCCGCCAGCGCGAGTCCGCCGCCGAACAGCAGCATCACGGCCCACGGCAATCTTTGGATGTCCTCGGCGCGGAGCAGCGCGCCGCCGTCTCGGGCCCGGACCAGGAACGGCGCGACGCCCGCCGCCACCGCGATCACGGTGTCGTCTAGCCGCGCGAGCAGCGGCCACTGGGCGAGCCACGGCCGGAGCATCCACAACGCCGCGGCTGCGAGCGCGATCGCTGCGATCCGCCGCTCCTCGACCGTGATCGGCCCGAGCCGATGCAGGCCGGATTCCACGGCGTCCGCCGCCACCGGCACGGCACGCGGCTCGAACGACAGACCGACCCGCGTCACCCATAGCCAGGCGCAGGGCAGAAGCAGCGCGACGGTCGGCAGACCGAACGCGAGCCAGTCCAGGAAGCTGATGTCGACGCCGAAGTTGCGCGACATGAAGCCCTGCACGAGCGCGTTGGTCGGCGTGCCGATCAGCGTGCCCATGCCGCCGATCGTCGCGCCGTAGGCCACGGCGAGCACCATCGCCGCAGCGAAGTTCGACGCATCGCGCCCCGGCGCGGCGCCCGCGGGCACCGCGAGCAGCGCGATCGCGATCGCGACCGGCAGCATCATCACGGCGGTGGAGGTGTTCGAGACCCACATGCTCACGAACGCGGTGGCGACCATCATGCCGAGCACCAGCCGTCGCGGTTCAGCCCCGACCTGCCGCATGATCGCGAAGGCCATACGTTCGTGCAGCCGCCAGCGCTCCATGCCGAGCGCGACCAGCATGCCGCCGATCAGCAGCATCACCGAGGGGTTGGCGTACTCCGCGAGCACCTGCTTCGGCTGCGGCACGCCGATCAGCGGTACCACCACGAGCGGCAGCAACGCCGTGGCCGCGAGCGGCACGGCCTCGGACGCCCACCACCATGCCATCCAGAGGGTGAGGCCCAGCACCGGCCAGGCGGTGCCGGCGAAGCCGTCGGGCGCCGGGAGCCAGAGCGTCGCGAGGAAGATCAGCGGTCCGGGCAGGACGCGCCAGACCGAGAGTCGCGCGCGTCCGTCGACCTCGGACGCGCCCTCGGTCACGGGGTCGCGCCGCGGACCGGCGCCGCGGCCGGGGCGTCGGTGCCCGGCACGGCCTCGCCGCCCTCCGGCGCGAGTTCGAGGCCGATCAGCGCCGGCATGCCGGTGGCTTCGCGCATGACGCGCAACGCGGTGTCCCAGTCGATGATGACCTCCGCCTCGCCCAGCAATTCATTGAGCCGGGCCTCGAAGGCCTCGATGTCGACGGGCTTGATCTGGCCTTTCTCGTCGATCGGCGGATGGACCTCGAGCCAGACCTCGCCGCCGAAGCGCGCGAGCTTGACCGGTTCGTTGATGAGCGCGACACGGGTGCCGACCGGCGTGACGTCGAACAGGCGCTCGACGTCCTCGGGGTACATGCGCAGGCAGCCGTGGGTCACGGCCATGCCGACCGCGTCCGGGTTGTTGGTGCCGTGGATCAGATAGGACCCGCCGGGGATGTCGAGCCGCAGCGCCCGCGTCCCGAGCGGGTTATCGGGTCCCGGCGGGACCACCGGCGGCAACGGCGGATCGCCGCGGGCGGCGCGGTCCTTGCGTACGGACTCGGGCGGATACCAGGGCGGGTCCTTCTGCTTGCGCACCACTTTCGTGACGCCGAGCGGCGTGCGCCAGTCCATCTTGCCGACGCTCACCGGATAGGTGAACACCCGCGGCGGCTCGCCCTTGCCCGGCTTGGGGAAGTAGTACATGCGATGCTCGGGCAGGTTGACCACGATGCCTTCGCGTACACCGGGCGGCAGCAGCCGCTGGCCGGGGATCAGGATCTCGGTGCCGGCGCCCGGCAACCACGGATCGACGCCTTTGTTGACGCGCACCAGCTCCTCGTAGCCGAGGCTGTGCTGGCGCGCGAGCTCGATCAGGGTGTCTTCATAGCGCGTACGGACGCGCTTGACCTCGCCGATCAAGGCCGCGCCGTCCTCGCGCAGCGGGAACTCGACCGCTCGGGCGGTCATAGACAGGGACGCCGCGAGCGCGGCGACGCTGAGCGCAGCGCGGAGACGCGAGGTGTTCGTACGGCCGACCATGGCCGCATTCTAGCGAAGCGCGGGCGGTCAGTCGCAGAGGGCGCTGCGCACCGCTCTCACTTCGTCTGCGGAGTGGCTGAAGACCAGTTCCCGCTCGCGGCCGCGCAGCCCCAACCGCGCCGCCACCGGCGAGGATGCGAGCCGCTTGGTCAGCTCGAGCGGCGCGTCCTTGTAGGCGTTGAACAGCTGACAGACGAACAGCAGGTCGGTCAGCGCCGGCACGGTGCCGGTCGCTTCCTCGGCCGCCTCGTGGTCGCAGACCGCATCCACGAACTCGGGGTCCATGCCCCAACTCTGCAAGAGGCGTCTCGAGGCCGGGATGCGCCAATCGTTGATGAGGTTCTCGAGATGCATCGGGTCCTGCAGCACCCCCGGCGAGCTCGCCGCCTTCGCGATCACCCAGACATGACCCACCGTGTGCAGGAGCCCGGCGGTGTTGGCCCGCTCGCGGGGAACCCCGGAGATGCGGGTGGCCATGGCGCGGGCGAGCGACGCAAGCGCGACGCTGCGCTGCCACATCGCGGACAGACGGCCGTGGACGATGCGGTAACGCGGCGCGTCACGCACGGTCTGCAATGCATAGGCGAGCGTCAGACGGCGGACGGTGTCGAAACCGATGCGCCGTACCGCGATGTTGAGATCCGTGGTCGGCTCGGCGGCTGGGTTGTAGTCGAAGGAGTTGGCGCTGCGCAGCAGCAGGCCCGCCAGCGCGGGGTCGCTCGCCACCAACTTCGCCACCTGCGGCCCGGTCGCCGAGATGTCGGCGAGGCGGCGTACGACCCGCAGGCCCACCTCCGGCATGCCGGGGATGGTCAGCTCAGGCCGGATGAACTCGGCCTTGAGGAGCTGCTGGAACCGTTGTCCTTCGACGCCCACTCAGACTCACGCAGCGCTGCGTGCCCGACGGCCGTGAAGCCGCAGCATCAGCGCCGCCTCTTCGCGGCTCATGCCGCAGGCGGCCACGAGCTCGCTGTCGGTCGCACCGGAGCTCGCCATGCGGATCGCCATCTCGTAGCCCGAGGACTGGCTGCGCGGGACCGCCGTCACCGCCGGACGGACCTCGGCTGTCTGGCGTTCCTCGAACTGCCGGACCAAGGCGCCGAGCCGACGCACCTCGGCCTCGCCCGCAGAGACCTGGTACTTGTGCCGCTGCAGCTCGGCGTCGAGCCGCGCCAGCGTCTCGGTCGTGCCGCGCCAGAAGGTCGCCCACGCGGCGAACCACAGCACGGCGAGCACCACGGCGGCGTGGACCGCGGCGAGCGCGTAGGCCTGGATATCGTTCGAGATGATGTCAGTCATGCGTCCTCCGGTAGGGTTCCGTGGAGCGTTCCGCCCGTCGGCGTTCCGACGCTCCTATACTGCGGAGAGGGATGCAGTTTCTGTGCCATGACGGTGTCTTGGCTGAGCCGCGCCGCGCCGAGCGTCAGCGGGGTGCGGTGGCGTCCGCCGATGGGCTGCCCCGCTGACGCCCGTAGGGGCCCTCCGCGGCGTCGTCCTCGCCCAGGATGGCGAGCAGCACCCGGCGGTTGGCGCGGCGCCCGGCCTCGGTATCGTTGGCCTGGATCGGCCGGTGCTCACCGAACCCCAGCACGGCGAATCGAGATGGGTTCAAGCCCCCCGCCACCAGCACGCGGACCACCGCCGCCGCCCGGGCGGCGGACAGATCCCAGTTGTCGCGGTAGATACCGCCTTGGATCGGGACATCGTCGGTGTGCCCCTCGACCCGGATCGCGTTGCCGAAGCCCCGCAGGACGCCGGCGAGCTGCGCCAGCACCTTCTCGGCCTCGGGGTTGAGGGTCGCGGAGCCGCTCGCGAACAGCACATCGTTGCGGATCTCCACCTCGACCCACTTCGGATGCTGTCGGATGATCACCTGGTCGCGCATCACCAACGGCTCGGCCGCGCGTGCGACCCGCATGGCGATCCGGCCCGAGTTGAGCGACTCGGGCGGCGGCTCCGCCGCGGCGGAGGAACCCCCGGGGATCGGCGGACCTTCCACGGGCGACGGCGCGGTGTCGATGACGGTCATGCCCGACACGCCCGACGGCCGTAGCGGCAGCATCTCCTCCTGCGTCGCACTGCCCTTGAAGGCGACCGACAGCGCATCGGCGAGGATCCGGTACTTGCCGGTGTTGAGCGACGAGATCGCGTACATCACGACGAAGAAGGCCAGCAGCAACGTCATGAGGTCGGCGTAGGGGATCGCCCAGGCCTCATGGTCGAGTCGCTCGGTCTTGCGGGCCCGACGGCGCCGCAACCCGCTGCTCACGGCACCGGTCTCATGTCGGCAGATATCCCTGCAGCCGCGCCGCGATCGAGCGCGGGTTCTCGCCCTGCGCGACCGCCGCCAGTCCGTCGATGATCATCACCCGCCGCCGCGCCTCCAGCGCGGTGAACGACTTGAGCTTCGCCGCCGCGGGCAGGAAGAAGAGGTTCGCCGATCCGATGCCATAGACCGTCGCGGTGAACGCCGCGGCGATGCCCTGTCCGAGCAGGCGCGGATCCTCGAGGTTCTGCATCACGGTCATCAGGCCGAGCACCGCGCCGATGATGCCGAGCGTCGGCGCGTACACGCCCATGCTCTCGAACACGCGCGCCGCAGCGAGTTCGTCGTCTTCGCGCGCATCGAGCTCGACCTCCAGGATGCCGCGCAAGCGGTCCGGGTCGGTGCCGTCCACGACGAGCTGCAGCCCACGGCGCATGAACGGATCCTGCACCCGCTCGATCTCGGGCTCGAGGCCCAACAATCCGCGACGCCGCGAGGTCTTGCTCCACTCGACGAGCTGGTCGATGGCGCCCTGATCGCCCGCGGGCGCCGGCCTCAGGATGGACGGCAACATGCGCAGCGCACGCCGCAGCGTATCCTCCGGTGTCTGCACGAGGATCGCGGCCACGGTGCCGACCAGCACGATCACGAACGCCGCGAGCGACAGCAAGGCCGCGACGCCGGCGCCTTTGAGGATCGAGCCGACGACGACCGCGACGACCGCCAGCAGCAGACCGAGCACCGTCAACCGGTCCATCTCAGGCTTCCCTGGACCCGGCGGAGTCGCGCCAGTCGGCGAGCCGCGCCTTGAGCCGCGTCACCGCCTGACCGTGCAGCTGCGAGACCCGGGACTCGGTCACCCCGAGGACGATCCCGATCTCCTTGAGGTTCATCTCTTCCTGATAGTAGAGCGCCATCAACAGGCGCTCACGCTCCGGGAGTCCGGCGATGGCGCGCACGAGCGCCGCGCGGAAGCCGAGGTCGGCGACCTCGCGGAACGGGTCGGGGCCCTCGTCAGCGGAGTCCGTACCGCCCAGGTCCTCGAGGCTCGCGAGCTGGCACGACACCGAGTCCTGGACGATGCGGTGGTACTCATCGAGATCGATGCCGAGCTTCGCCGCGATGTCGCCCGGGCGCGCCTCGCTCGCCGTTTCGCGCTCGATGTCGCGGATCGCCTGCGCCACCTCGCGTGAGCGTCGATGCACCGAGCGCGGTGCCCAGTCGAGCTTGCGCAGGGCGTCGATCATGGCGCCGCGGATGCGGATGCCGGCATAGGTCTCGAAGGTCGCACCCTTGCCTTCCGCGAAGTGCGCAGCGGCCTCGAGCAGACCGAGCATGCCGGCTTGGATGAGATCGTCGACCTCGACCGAAGGCGGCAGACGTGCGCAGAGGTGGTACGCGATACGTTTGACGAGCTCGGCATGACGGCGGACCAGACGGTCCGCGTCGCGCTCGGCGCCCCGGGCGACCATGGGGTCCACAGCGGCGTTCACCGCACCACCTGCAGACGCGGCGCCGGTCGGGCGACGCGCTCGGAGAAAAAGCCGATGTTGCCGCGACCCTCCGGCGCCGACCACGAACGGATGGCCGTCGCCAGGCGACGGATGGCGATCGCCGCGTCGGAACCCGGGTAGGCCTCGACGACCGGCCGCTGTTCGCGCACCGCACGGCGCAGCAGGTCATCGGCCGGGATGTCGCCGCAATGCTCCAGCGTGACGTCGAGGAAACGGTTGGTCACACGCTGCAGGGCGGCGAACAGGCGCGCGCCTCCGCTCGCCTCGGCGGTCATGTTCGTGACCACGCGGAAATGCCGTAGCCCATGCGTACGGCTCAACACCTTGATGACCGCATAGGCATCGGTGACCGACGCCGGGTCATCGCAGACGACCACCAACACATGCTGCGTCGCCTGGACGAGCTGCAGCACGCCGGGCGAGATGCCGGCGGCCGTGTCGACCAGCAACAGGTCGAGGTCGGCGGCGAGATCGCTGAACGCGCGCACGATGCCGACATGCCCGGCCTCGTCGAGGTCCGCGAGCGGCATGACGCCGGAGGCGCCGGCCACCATCGACAACCCCGGCCGGACCGGGGTCAGCACCTCATCGAGCGTGCGCCCACCGGACACGAAATCCGCCAAGGTGTAACGCGGCGTGATGCCGAGCAGCACATCGGCGTTGGCGAGGCCGAGGTCGCCGTCGAGCAGCACCACACGCCGACCGGCCGCCGCGCTCGCGACACCGAGGTTGATGCTGAGGGTCGACTTGCCGACGCCGCCCTTGCCGCCGGTGATGGCGACGGCCTGCACCGGATCACGGCGCAGCAGGTTGGCGGGCAGTTCAGGAGGCGGCATCGCGGCGACCGTCCATGCGGCAGGTGAGCAGGTCCTCGTCGGCCGCGGTGCCGTGCCGCGCCACGAGATCGAACGCGAGGTCGACGAGATCGTCGACGCGCGCCGGGTGGAGATCGTCGGGCAGCTGCGTGCCGTCGGTGACGAACGCGAGCGGCAGACCGGCGCTGATGACCGCCGAGAGCAGCCCGCCGAGGCTCGCCGCCTCGTCGAGCCGGGTGGCGATGCAGGCCGTCGCGCCGAGGCGCGCGTAGCGCGCCGCGGTCAACCGCAGCGCAGGCGCCTGCATCGTCGCCGGCAGCGTCACCGCGATGGTGCCGATGCTGCGCAGTGCGACGAACTGCTGTTCCTGTGTCTCGGCGTTCTCGCCGCGGCCCGAGGGCGCCGGCGTATCGACGAGGATCAGCCGCAGACCGCCGAGACGGCCCACGAGGGCCGGCACTTCGGCGGGGTCGTCGACCTGGTAGGTCGGCAGACCGAGCAAGCGGCCGAGGCGTGCCAGGTGCTCGAAGGCACCGAACCGCGTGTCGCCCGCGCTGATCAAGGCGGCACCCGTCGGGCCGTTGCGCAGCACCCAGCGGGCGGCGATCGCGGCGAGCGCGCTCGTCTTGCCGGCGCCGGCCGGGCCGACGAGAACCAGCGTCCCGCCCTGCTCCGTCCAGACGTCCTCGAGCGCCGTGAGCCGCCCGCACAGGGCCTCACGGGCACGCAGGCGTGCGTCACCGAGGTCGTCGGTCGGGGACAAAGCGCCGAGGATGTCCCCGGCGAGCCCGCGGTCGATGCCGAGGGTTGCGAATTCGCGGATCATCTCGGCCGTGGCGGGCGACCGACGGGTCAGGTCGTTCCAGGCGAGCGCTGCAAGCTGCGTCTCGAGCAGTCGGCGCAGGGCCTTCAGTTCACCGTCGATGGCCGCCGAAGCGGGCGCAGTCGGCGCGTCGATCACCACCGACGTCTCAGGCCCCGCAGTCATCGCGGTCGCGGGCACGGGCATCGACGCCGCGGCCGGTACCGCCGTCGACATCGGCGCCAGGGCGGGCGCCGGGATCGGCATGTCGAGCACCGTCGACAGCGGCTCGCCGCCGACGACCTGACGGGCGGGCGTCAGAGCGCCGACGCGGGCGGCCGCCTCGGGGTCCGTGGCGACCGTCAATTCCACGACACCGGCCGCGCGCCGGGTGAAGAGGATCAAGGCGTCCGGGCCGTGGTCCGCGCGCACCTTGCGCAGTGCCGTCCGCATGTCGGGAGCCGTGTATTTCTGCATTTTCATGGCGTTCGTTCCTAGTTACCGATGGTGCTCACCAGGCGTACCCGGCGGCTGTCGGGGATCTCGTTCCAAGCGAGCACGTGCATCTGCGGCACGGTCGCCCTCAGGAACCTTGCAAGAATCGGGCGCAGTGCCGGAGGTACCAGCAGGACGGCCGGCTGACCGCTCAGGTCCTGCCGCCGGACGGCCTCGACCAGACGCTCCTGGAGCCGCTCGGCGAGACCGGGCTCGAGACCCGGCGACGCGCCGCCGCCCGTGCCGACCGAATTGCCGAGCACCTGTTCGAGCGCCGGGTCGAGGGTGATGACCGGCAGCTCCTGCGAGATGCCGGCGATGTCCTGGACGATCTGGCGCGACAGCGCGATGCGCACCTGAGCGGCCAGCGTCTGCGGGTCCTGCGTGCGTCCTGCGTGCTCGGCGAGCGCCTCGAGGATGCTCCGCAGGTTGCGCACGGGCACGCGCTCGGCGAGCAGCGCCTGCAGCACTTTGACCACGACGCCCACCGACAGCACCTTCGGTACGAGGTCCTCGACCAGCTTGGGAGCGGTCTTCGCCAAGTTGTTGAGCAGGTTCTGCGTCTCCTCGTGCCCGAGGATCTCGTGCGAGTGCTGTGCGATGAGCTGGCTGAGATGCGTCGCCACGACGGTGCTCGCGTCGACCACCGTGTAGCCGAGCGACTGTGCGTGCGCGCGTTGACCGGGCTCGATCCACACCGCCTCCATGCCGAAGGCGGGATCTCGCGTCTCCATGCCCTGCAGCGTGCCGAACACGCGGCCCGGGTTGATGGCGAGCTCGCGGTCCGGATAGACGCTGCCCTCGCCCACCGGCACGCCGGACAGCTGGATACGGTAGGCGTTCGGCGACAGGTCGAGGTTGTCGCGGATGTGCACCGCCGGCACGAGGAATCCGAGCTCCTGCGAGACCTTGAGCCGCACCCCGCGGATGCGCGCCAGGAGGTCGCCGCCCTGCGCCTTGTCGACCAGCGGCACCAGACGGTAGCCCACCTCGAGGCCGACGAGATCGACCGGCTGCATGTCTTCCCAGCTGAGTTCGCGCGCTTCGCTCGGTGCGGACGTCGTCGCGGTCGCCGACGGCGCGAGCGCCTCCTCGGTCCGCCGCTTGTGCATGAACCACGCCGCGCCGCCCGCCAGCGCGGCCATGGACAGGAAGATGATGTTCGGCATGCCGGGGACCAGACCGAGCAACGCGAGCACGCCGCCCGCGACGCCGAGCAGACGCGGTTCTGCGACGAGCTGGCGCGCCACCTCCCCGCCCATGTCCTGGTCGCTCGACATGCGGGTCACGATCACCGCGACCGCGGTGGCGAGCAGCAGCGCCGGGATCTGCGCGACCAGACCGTCACCGATCGTCAGCAGCACGTAGACCTTCGACGCCTCGCCGAGCGGCATGTCGTGCATCATCGTGCCGATGGCCAGACCGCCGATGATGTTGATGATGAGGATCAGGATGCCGGCCGTGGCGTCGCCGCGCACGAACTTGCTGGCGCCGTCCATCGAACCGTAGAAATCCGCTTCCGAACGGACCTCCTGGCGGCGGGTCCGCGCCTCTTCCTGGTTGATGAGGCCGGCGTTGAGGTCGGCGTCGATCGCCATCTGCTTGCCCGGCATCGCGTCGAGGGTGAAGCGCGCGCTGACCTCGGAGATGCGGCCCGCGCCCTTGGTGATCACCACGAAGTTGATGATCGTCAGGATGATGAACACCACGATGCCGACCGCATAGTTGCCGCCGATGACGAACTCGCCGAACGACTCGATCACGTGGCCCGCGGCGGCCGTGCCGTTGTGGCCGTGCATCAGCACCACGCGGGTCGAGGCGACGTTCAGCGCGAGGCGGAACAGCGTCGCGATCAGCAGCACGGACGGGAAGATCGCGAAGTCGAGCGGTTTGCGGACGGTGAACACCGCGATCGTGATCATCAGCGACAGCGCGATGTTGAAGGTGAACAGCAGGTCGAGCGCGAGCGCCGGCAGGGGCAGCACCACCATGGCGAGCAGCGCGAGCACCGCCACCGGGATGCCGAGACCGCTCAGCAGCAGTTCGCGCAGGGAGACCGGGGCCGACGGGGTGTTGGCGGGGGCGTTCATGGCTTAGGCCTCACGGCCGGTGACGGCCTGTTCGACGGCGGGATCGACCGCGGGCGGCGGCGGCGGCGGCTGACCCTGGCGGCGCGCCAGCTTGAGCTGCCAGACATACGTGAGCACCTGGGCGACCGCGACGAACAGCGCGTGCGGGATCTGCCGTCCGATGTCGACATGGCGGAAGATCGCGCGAGCCAGCGGCGGCGCCGACACCAGCGGCACGCCGTGCTCGCGTGCGACCTCGCGGATTCGCGCGGCGATCTCGTCCGACCCCTTGGCGAGCACCACCGGGGCGAGGTCCTGCTTCTCGTCGTAGCGCAGCGCCACGGCGTAGTGCGTCGGGTTGGTGATGACGACGTTGGCCTTCGGGACGTCCTGCAACATGCGGCGGCGCGCCAGCGTCTGCTGCATCTGGCGGATGCGCGAGCGGGTCTCGGGCGAGCCCTCCGACTCCTTCATCTCCTCGCGGATTTCCTGCATGCTCATCCGCAGCTCCTTGGTGTGCTGCCAGAGCTGGAACGGCGCGTCGATCGCCGCGATGATCCCGAGACCTGCCGCCATCGACAGCAGTGCATAGAGCGTGATCCGGCCGGCCTCGACGATGGCGGGGCCGATGGGCTGGGTCGCCAAGGCACCGATCTCGCGGAGCTGCGAACGGATGACGAGCACGGCGATGCCGGCGATGAGCGCGAACTTGGCTATCGATTTGAGCAGCTCCACGACGCTGCGCACGGAGAACATCCGTCCGATGCCCCGCACCGGGTCGAGCCGC
>Ga0315903_10003372_pt1 | contig 22240 bp, 15 predicted proteins | sample LakEriMetagenome_7_FD_203524 | JGI IMG/M metagenome (GOLD analysis project Ga0315903, IMG submission 203524) | Freshwater fungal communities from buoy surface, Lake Erie, Ohio, United States - Buoy 2 MA119 | ecosystem: Environmental > Aquatic > Freshwater > Lake | place: USA: Lake Erie, Ohio... | reverse complement strand
GATCGCCCGCTTTGCGCTGCCTGGATATCGGCTTGGATGTCGAGCGACTCGGGTTTGTTGCTTCTTGAAAATTGATCCGACGACGAAAGTCACGGTGATCGACTGATTTGTGTATAAGGATCAGGGCCTCGCCCTGGGCATATACATCTCCAGAAGGCATGCTGACAACGGGGTTGTGCCCGCGTGGCGAACGGGAGGTCGGTGGTCGACAGTGGATCCAATGCCGTTGCGGAACCCCGATGGGTATGAGCTTCAAGGTAAGGCCCAAGGAGCGGCGAAACGTGTTCGCCGATGTCCATGAACTGGCAATGGGATGAGAGGATGCACCAGGCATTGGCCCTCCATGGACATCGGCGGACATGCTCCGCCGCTCCTTGAAGCGCCCTCATGGCGGCTATCCTGAGTCATCAGGCTTTGGCCTAAATCTCCTCCAGCACTTCCGAAAACACCGTGAGCGTGTCGTCCAGATCCGCTTCGGTGTGGGCGAGGGAGATGAAACCGGTTTCGTAGGGCGAGGGTGCGAGATAGACGCCCGCTTCGAGGCAGCCCCAGAAGAATTTCCGGAAGAACGCGAGGTCCTGTTTCATCACGTCGTCCACGTTGACGATCTCGCGGTCGGTGAAGAACAGGCAGAACATCGATCCGGTGCGGTTGAGGCGGTGGGGGACGCCTTTTTCCGTTAGAAGCGCGCGTAGGCCGGTCTCGAAGTGCGCGCCGAGTTGGTCGAGGCGGGGAAATCCCGACGGTTTGGCGAGTTCCTTGAGTTGGGCGAGTCCGGCGGCCATGGCGAGCGGATTGCCGGAGAGCGTGCCGGCCTGATAGACGGGGCCGAGCGGCGCGAGCAGGTCCATGACATCGGCGCGGCCGCCGAAGGCGCCGACGGGCAGGCCTCCACCGATCACCTTGCCGAAGCAACTGAGATCGGGCGTAAGGTTTTCGATGCCCTGCACACCGGCCTTGCCGAGGCGGAAGCCGGTCATCACCTCGTCGAAGATGAGCAGCGCGCCGTGTTGTTTGGTGATCGATGACAGCAGTTCGAGATAACCGGGTTTCGGAAACACCATGCCGGCGTTGGCGGGATAGGACTCGACGATGATGGCGGCGATCTGGTCGCCGCGGGCGGCGAAGAGGTTTTCCAGTGCCTCCCGATCATTGTAGGGCAGCACGAGGGTGTTGGCGGCGAAGGACTTCGGCACGCCGGCGGAGTCAGGCTCGCCATGGGTGAGCGCGCCGGAGCCGGCGGCGACCAGCAGCGAGTCGCTGTGGCCGTGATAGCAACCGTCGAATTTCACGATGAGGTCGCGTTTGGTGAAACCGCGCGCGAGGCGGATGGCGGACATGGTGGCCTCGGTGCCGGAGTTGCACATGCGGACCTTTTCCACCGAGGGCACCCACTCGCAGATGGTGCGGGCCATTTCGACCTCGTAGGGATTCGGGATGCCGAAGGAGATCCCGCTCTTGGCGACCTCATGGATGGTGTTGGTGATGACCACCGGCGCGTGGCCGAGGATGTTCGGGCCCCATGAGCCGATGTAGTCGATGTAGGTCTTGCCATCGACGTCCTCAATGCGGCTGCCATGGGCCTTGCGGACGAAGAAGGGATCGCCCCCGACGTTGCGGAAGGCCCGCACCGGCGAGTTGACCCCGCCGGGGATGTGTTGCTTGGCGTGGGCGAAGAGTTTCTGTGAGAGCGGGCCGGGCGTGTGCATGGGCGGAGTGTGAACGGAAAAACCGGGGTGGCCAACCGCGAAGAACGGTGTGCTTGATTCAGTCCTATTCCGGTTCACCTGGCGCCAAAGCCGGCCACCGGAATATCGAAGGGATTCTCGTTCTTGTCATTGCTCCGAATCCGGAGAAGCGCCGTGCGGTTGCCAGTGCCAAGGGGCTTGAATGTCACCTTGAAGGTGGTCGATGTACCGGGCTTGAGTGACTTGGCGAGCGGCTGGGTGATGGCGAAGTCTTTGGGATTTGCGCCTTCCAGCGAGACCGCGAGATTCGTCAGGTTCGCCGTGCCGGTGTTCCTGATCGTGAAGGTTCGCGCCACGCCCTGGCCGCCCCGCTTCACCGTGCCGAACGTCTTTTTGGATTTTCCATCCGTCAGATTACTGCCCTTCGGTTGCTCCACGGCGATTTCCGGAGCGGGCGGGGCACCCGTGCCGCTCAGGTTGATGCGGAACGGGTTTTCATCCGCGTCGTTGCTGGCGATCATCAGGGTGGCGCCGCGCGGCCCATTGGCCGAGGGCTTGAATGTCACCGTGAAGCTGCGGGTGGCTCCAGGCTCAAGCGGCGTGTTGGATGGCGCACTCACCACGAAATCCGCCGCGTGGCTGCCTGTCTTGCTGATCGACAAGCCGGTCAGGTCGGCCGTTCCCGCATTGCGGATGGTGAAGGTCTTGGTTGCCCCCGAAGCGTTCACGACGCCGCTACCGAAGGCGATGCCGCCGACACCGTCGGTGAGATTTGTGCCTGCCGGTTGCTGCACCGCGATTTCAGGCAGGAAAGAGAAGATGTAGGCCGCGCCGGCGTTTGCCCCAGCGGCATTATAGTCGGGAGTGCCGTTCACTCCGGGGGTGATGCTCCTTTCATAGGGGGCCCCGACGACCAACGCTTCCGCAGAAATGGCCACGGAGCTGCCGAATCTGTCGCCTGATTGCGTATTCAGCCCTTTGAAATAGGCGTGTTGAGCCCAGGCCCCAAGGTTGCGCACAAACACATATACCCAGCCAGATTCCTCGACTGCATATTGAGTCCCTACGGCCAGAGTATCCCCAGAAATGGCCAGGCCAGCGCCAAACGCACTACCAACTTCGATAACTCCCGCCTTCAAATAGACCTGCTGCGTCCATGCTCCGCCGTTGCGCAAAAACACATAGGCCGCGCCGGCCGCGTTTGCACTGTCGTTGGGATTGCTGTTTACTCCGGTCGTGCTGCTGTCCTCAAGCGGTGCCCCAACAACCAATGTCTCTCCCGAGATTGCCACGGAACCGCCAAATTGGTCGAACGCGCCACTATTGGACGCCTTGAGATAGGCTTGGAGAGTCCATGCTCCACCGCTGCGCACAAAGATATATGCCGCTCCAGAATCCTCGGAGCCGTTGTTAGGCGTGCTGTTAATGCCACTGCTATTGCTGTCTTCGGATCGCGCTCCGACGACCACTGTGTCTCCTGAGATCGCCACGGATCTGCCAAACTCGTCCATGGGATCCGCATTGAACGCTGTGAGATGGGCCTGTTGGGTCCAAGTTTCACCGATGCGCACAAATACATAGGCAGCGCCAGCATCTTCAGGGTCTTCGGTGGGCGAGTAGCTACCCCCATAGCTGCCACGCGATTCCCCGAATGCCCCGACGACGACCGTGTTTTCAGAAATGGCGACGGAACAGCCGAATTTGTAATGAGGCCCCGTATTGGAGGCTTTGAGATAGGCCTGCTGGGTCCACACTCCTCCGCTGCGGGAAAAAACATAGGCAGCGCCGACCGCGCGGGATCGATAGTCGGGTGTGCTATTGACCCCTGGCGTGCTGCTGTCCTCAAGCGGTGCCCCGACGACCACTGTGTCTCCCGAAATGGCCACGGAATAGCCAAATTCGTTATCTATACTCGTATTGAACGCCTTGAGATAGGCCTGTTGAATCCATCCTGCACCACTGCGGACGAAAACGTAAACCGCGCCCGCACCGCGGGAGAGATTGTTAGGCGTGCTGTTGACTCCGGTTGTGCTGCTATTTTCACCAGGAGCCCCGACGACAACTGTATCACCGAAAACCGCGACAGATGTCCCGAAAAAGTCATCCGCCCCCGGATTCGACGCTTTGAGATAAGCCTGTTGGGCCAGCGGGTCTATCGTGATGGGGTAGCTCGCTCCCGATTCCTCGACCAGCAGGCGGAACTCCCCGTTTTCCCCCTGCGCGAACCACGATGCCAGCGTTTTGCCTTTGGCGTCCCACACCTTTAGGCCGTCATAGGTCAGAACCAGGGCGCCGGACTCATTGAGGAAGTGCACGCCGCGCGTGTCATCCGCCGCCTTCGGACGCAGGCCGCCGAGAGTGGCGAGTGTGAATGCCAGCGGCTCGTCCGGCCGTGGGCCGGAAGGTCGCTCGGCCACGATGTAGCCGTGTTCGAGCCCGCGTCCGTCGTTGACGAACCATTCCTCCAAGCCTCCCTGCCAGTGGTAGCTCAGCCGCTGGCCGGAGGCTTTGATCTCCGGCGTGCCGCCGAGCATTTGTGGATCCGCCTCGAATCCGTAACTCTTCAACTGCAAGCCCCACGACCACCCGCGATCTTGCGGTTTGGTGAGGAATCCGCGGCCGTCAAAAGTCGTTGTCCACTGCTGGCCGGGATTGTGCGCCTGCCATCCGCCCGCGATCTCCTGGAACCGATGTTGCCAAGCCGAGTGGGCGCTGCGGATGCCTTCCCAGTCGGATTCCCCCATCGCGGTGGATGGCTTGCTTCCAATGGCGGTCGGGATCCTGCTCGCAGGCGCAGCCTGGATTGCGGACGTGAGGCCCAGAATGGTGGGGAGGAATTTGGCTATCATGCGGGAGTTGTGATGTTGTGAAGCTGTGGGCGTCAGTCATTCCGCAATTGCGGTTTCCGGTTTCGTTTCGACTTCGAATGCCAGGTGTTGTCGCAGGAAATCATCGGCCGCCGCCGGATCGGACAGCAGCCAGGATTGGATGACGTTTTGCTGGATGTCTTTCGCGAGGACGGTGTCCGATAGGCGCGTGCTCCATTCCATGGCCTTGCGTGGGTCGGACATGATCAATCCCTGGACCAGCTCCTGCACCCAGAAATCCTGGGGTCCGTCCTGCGCGAGGATCCAGGTTTCCATGCCTTGCGGGTTGGCATGCCCCCATGAACTGGCAATCGCCTGCAAGCCCCGGGTTCTGTGGGGCTCGTCGAGCTTGTGATTCACCCATTCGATGGCCGATTCGGCGTCTTCGGCCGCCCAGGAACCGACAAGCAGGTCCAACACCTCGCCGGACCGGTCCTCCGGGAACCGAGGGGCGGTGGTTTCAAACCATTCGAGGGCCGGAGAGCGGCCATCGATCGTCCACGCGCTGAGGATCCAATCGAGAAGCTCCTGTCGTTGGTGGGGGTCGTCCAACGCCATGACTTGTTCCAGCGTCCCCGCAGGATCGCGGGATGCCCGTCCCAGCCAGAGGTTGATCGTCTCGTCAGGGAGCTGCCCATCCGCCGTGTGGGTCCCGGCATCCGGCAGAGCAGGCCGTGACCGCTGCAGGGAAGCGGTGGTCGGCGCTTCGATTTCGGACAGCGAATCGTTTGGCTGTCGGGCGAGACCCGGTTTGGTGACCTCCTCGAGATTGGAGACCGTCAGCCAAATGGCCGCGCCAAGCAGGGACACCATGAGTGCTGAACCGACGCCGAACCGGCGGAGTCTTAGTTGATAGAGAAGATTCCCCATGACGTTCCTGAGAATCCCTGATCGACATCGACGCCTTTATAGAACCCCTTGTTGGGCTTTTGGAAGAAAAGCGAATACTTGGAATACGACTCAACCCCAAAAAAGGCCCCGTAGTCCAGTCGGATGGATCCCACTTTGAAACTCCGGCTCTTATAGCGATCATTCTTGACGGAGTAAGTGTAGAGCGCGGGGGCACCCTCCGGTTTCGAACCACCGTAAACAGTGGTTTCCCCGTTGGCCTCGATCTTGACCCGCAGCTTCAACTGCGAGTCTATGGGAACGTAAATGATCGAGCCGTCCGACTGGCTCCCCTTCAGTGTCAGGTTGAGGTTTTCACCGACCTTGAGGGTTTTCTTCGGGGCGATGACCGCCCCGCTGGGCGGGTTCCACTTCGGAGGACTGGTAAACGCGCCGTTTTTCAGATACTTGACGGTGCCGTTTCCGGTATCCGAGATGGTGTAGCCCGACCCGTTGTATTGCTCGACCACCACGGTGAAGTAGTAACTTCCTGTCAACTTGGGCATGGTGACCTTGGTGGTGGGACGGATGTTCGAGTATTGGTAGCCGCCCCTCAACTGTCCGAGTTTGTAGGTGGCGATCCGGTATCCGGTGAACTGGCCCTGAATGGGTTTTGACGTAACCCACAGGCACAGGCGGAGGGTTCCGGAGATGCTGCCTTGCGGGCTCTGGTTGACGATCCTGCCGGGCACCTCGAAGGTGCAATTGCCATTCGCGATCCTCCATCCGGGGTAGCCGTCCATGAAAACGACGTCGTTCATGGCCTTGGCCCAGCCGCAGGAGAGAAGGAGGAGGATTGCCGGAAACAATGATTTCGCGATGATCATGGCGTAGAGACTGGAATCAGGGAAACAGTGGTGTCAAGTCCGCGGCAAACCGGATTCCCGGATTGCGTTTTCCGGAAAAGCCGGGAGATTTGCCGCCATGCGCCTGATGTTACCCATGCTGCTCGCCGTTTCCGGGACCGCCCTTGCCCAGAACAAGACCAAGGTGGAGGATCTTTACAGCCAGCACTGCGCCGGTTGCCACGGGGCGAAGTTCGAGGGAGGCGTCGGCGGATCGCTGGTGGACGGCGAGTGGAAACACGGCGCCTCGGATGCGGAAATCTACAAGTCGATCGCCAAGGGCAACGTGCAGATGGGCATGACACCGTGGGAGGGTGTGCTGAGTGCGGACCAGATCCGTTCGATGGTGATCTTCCTGCGCGAGAAGGAAAAGCAGACGCTCACCAAGGGCGTCGAGTTTCCGAAACCATCGCCGGACAAGGTGACCAAGACCGAACTCCACGACTACCGCATCGAGACGCTGGTGGAGAAGGGATTGAAGAATCCGTGGGCGATCGCGTTTCTGCCGGATGGCCGTTTTCTCGTGACCGAGAAGGCGGGCAAGCTCAGGCTGGTGGAGAAAGACGGTGATCTCGATCCGCAGGAAATCAAGGGTCTGCCCCATGTGGTCGAGCACGGCCAGGGCGGACTGATGGAAGTGGCCTTGCATCCCGACTATGCGAAGAACGGCTGGGTTTATCTCGGATTCGCCGATGGCGAACGTGGCGAAAAGAGCTGCATCACGGCGGTGGTGCGCGGCCGGATCAAGGGCCATGAGTGGACCGATCATGAGTGGATCTATCGGCCGGATGCGAAGTTCCGCGCCGGCGCGGGTGTGCACTTCGGCACGCGTTTCGTGTTCGACAAGGGCTATCTCTATTTCCCCATCGGCGAGCGCGGCGGGATGATGGAGGCGCAGAAGCTTTCGAGTCCGGTGGGCAAGGTGTTTCGCCTGCACGACGACGGCCGGGTGCCGAAGGACAATCCGTTCGTGAAGGACAAGGACGCGCTGCCGGGCATCTGGTCGCTCGGCCACCGCAACCCGCAGGGGCTGACCATCGATCCGCGCGATGGCGCGATCTACAGCACCGAGCACGGCCCGCGCGGTGGCGATGAACTGAACCTGATCAAGCCCGGCACCAACTACGGCTGGCCGGTCATCACGTATGGCATGAACTACAACGGCACGCCAATGGTCGCCATCACCGAAAAGGAAGGCATGGAGCAGCCGCTGACGTATTGGGTGCCGTCGATCGCGGCGTGTGGTCTGGATTGCTACACGGGCGACAGGTTTCCGAAGTGGAAATACGATCTCTTCGCCGGCGGACTGGCCCAACAGGAAGTGCGGCGCATCCGGATGAAGGAGCGCAAGGTCGTCTCGCAGGAGATCGTCCTGAAAAACATCGGCCGCGTGCGCGATGTCACCGGTGCGCCGGACGGAAACATCTACGTCGTTCTCAACGGGCCGGACCGCATCATCCGGATGGTGCCCGCCCGTTAGAATCTTTACCACCCCCACGAGTGGGCCTGCGCGGATGGAAACCGTCGTCACATTGCCGCAGGACGAATGGCTGAAGTGGCCGGTGTTTTCGGCGGCTGAGGAAAACGCCGTGCTGCGGGTCCTGCGCGACGGAATGGTTAGCACCCATCCGGTGGCTCAGGAGTTGGAGGAGGATTTCCGGGCGTTTTCCGGAAGAAAACACGCGCTGGCGCATTGCAACGGAACCGCCGCGCTGATGGCGGCCTTCCATTCGCTTGGACTGGAGCCGGGCGACGAGGTGCTGGTGCCCACCGCCACGTTCTGGGCCTCGGTGCTGCCGATGGTCTGGTGCGGTCTGGTGCCGGTGTTCTGTGAGAGCGAGGCGGACACGCTGGGCATCGACCCTGATGATGCGGAACGGCGCATCACCCCGAGAACGCGCGCCATCGTCATCGTGCATCTGTGGGGACTGCCATGCAAGGTGGACGCGCTCCGCGCGCTCGCGGAAAGGCACGGGCTGAAAATCATCGAGGATGCGTCCCACGCGCACGGAGCCTCGGTGGACGGCGTTCCCTGCGGGCGCTTCGGCGATGTCTCGGTCTTCAGCCTCCAGGGCGACAAACTCGTCCCCGCCGGCGAGGGCGGGGTTTTCCTAACAGACGATGATGTTCTGCACGACCGCGCGCTGTGCCTTGGCGACATCCGGCGCATCCTGCGGATGCCGATGCCGGAGATGCGCTTCGCGGCGACCGGTTTTGGCATCAAGACGCGGATCGCACCGATGTCGGCAGCGCTCGGGCGGGCGATGCTCGCACGTCTGCCGGAAACCAATGCCGTGAGGGAGCGGCACCACCGGACGCTGTCCGGAACGCTTGAAGAGCTGGGTTTCGACACGTTTCCAGCGCCTTCGGGAGTGGTTCGGGTATGGTTCGAGTTCATCATCCGCCCGCGGGATGCCGCGCTTGATCCCAAGCGGCTGGTGGAGCTGCTCCAGCAAATGGGGTGCCGCGTGGGCCTGCCGCGCTATCCGCTGCTGCACCAGCAACCGTTTTTCACCGAGGGCCACTGGCGGCGGATCGGTCGCTATCCGGACGGCTTGCAAGGACCGGATGGCGGCAAGTTTTCGCTGCCGCGCACCGAGGCGGCGAACGGGCGCTTGCTGCGCTTGCCGAACTTCACGCATCCGGACGCTGGACCGCTGGTGGCACAATATGCGGAGGCGTTCCGGCGCGCGATGGACTCGCTGTGAAACAAAGCGTGCGGACTTCGGTTTTTTCGTTGAAACAAATCGCGGTCTCGGCGGTGTATTTCCCGCGTATGAATTACCGAACGATTCTGATGGCGTGTGCCGCGCTGGTCGCCGCACCGGTGTTGATGGCGGATGACACTCCGCTGGCAAAGCAGATGGAGGCGATGAATGACGCCTACAAGGCATTCCGCAAGGAGACCGATCCGGCCAAGGGTGCGGCGCTGGCGCGCGAGGCGCAGGCCGCGGTGGTCAAGAGCCTCTCCGAGAGTCCTGCAATGCTGGCCAAGATGCCCGAAGGTCCGGACAAGGCGAAGGCCTCCGCCGCCTATCGCAAGATGATGGGCCAGCTATACGTCACGCTCTGCGAGGTGGAGGAGGCGTTTCTAACAGGCAACACCGCGGAGGTCGCCAAACTCGTCGAGGCCATGAAGGAGATGAAGAAATCCGGCCACGACAAGTTCATGGAGGACGAGTGATCTCCGACTGACGATTGAGGATTTTCGATTGCCGATGGGATGATGCCGTTCCGGCCATCCATCGGCAATCAATGTTTCGTCAATCCGATTCGATCGGGCAACTATTCGATGAGCACCCGCGTGCCGACTTTGACCTTCGAATAGACGATGGGCATGGTCGCGCGCGGGCCGCGCACGCAGGCGTGCGACGAGGGCCTTCTGCTGCGGGGGATGGGCCCGATGTGATGACCCACACCGTCGTGGGTGAGGCGCATCCAGTAGTTCATCGGAGCGCCTACGAACTTGCCGCCTTCGGGGATGGGATCGTTGAGGGAATCCGCGTCGCTGTTCACGACCACTCCGGCGGCATCGACGATGCGGCCATAGCGGTTGGAGCTCTTGTCCACGATCTTCTCCAGGATATAAAATGTGCCTTCGGGCGTCGGGCGGCTCGCGGTGCCGGAGCAAATCGGATAGTCGATGACGACCTCCTCGCCGTTCATCAGGAAACCGCGCTGGGTTTTCAGGTCGATCTTGATGTGGGAGTTGCCCGCGTGGGTGCTTGAGAGCAGTTCGTCGTTTTTCCAGACGCCGTGGGTTTTCGGATAGGAGGGATCCGCCTTGAAATGATCATAGGTGCCTGGCGGGTAGGGATTGATGGGTTTGCCATCCTTGTCCACTTGGGGGCCGGGTTTCTGATTGGCGCAGTTTGCCAGAAGCAGCGCGGTTGCGGCGGCCAGGGTTTGCAGGAGCAGGCGGGTCATGTTCATCTGAAAATCAGGTCGGGCGAGGGGAACTAGACCGGATTTTCCGGAAATGCAACTCCGCATCCGGGACCCCACGTGATTCCGGGAGTGCCCCGGGTCGGCGGTCACGGCGAGTTTTTTTTCCTCGCGGGCTTGGATTTTCCGGCGGGAACCGCGGTGAGCCCCGGAGTCCAGTGCGGGCTGATCATGGTGGCGCGCGGATGTTCCGGCACGCCGTGCTCGTTGTGGTGGACCATGGAGATGAGCATATCAAGGGCGGCGGCTCCGACGAGGTCGTTGCGCTGGTCCATGCCCGCCCAGTCGGCGTGGTCGGCGCGCCATTCGTATTGGACGAGGCCGACGTCCCCGGGCACGCGGTGCCCGAGTTCGGTGAGCCAGCGTTTCACTTCATGATAGAGGGTGAAGATCACGTCAGGCCGGTTGGTGTCGAACCAGTCACGGAAGAGATGGATGTTCCGGCGCGCTTCGGCGACCTGATAGAACGGCTGCGTCCGCCGGGAGTCCGGCGTGAGGCGGCTTTGCGCGGTGAGGAAGCCGGCGGTGAAGCGGCCCTCGGTGAGTTCGTCGATCACGCCGTCGAGCACGAGTGCCGGGCGTTGGTAGCCGAGTTTGACCGCCTGTTCGTATGCTTCGAGCGCGAGCGCATGGTGGTCGGCACAGGCGAACGACAGCGCCGGTTCGCGGGTGCGCACTCCGGTGACGATGGTGGGAAACTCCTCCCACAAGCGCGCCAGATGGGCGGGCAGGCGGTTCTGTCTCATCAGTCCGACGACAAGAATGCCGCGGATGTTTCGCGCGCGAAGGATCGAGATCCAGCGGGATACCGGCATGTCCGGTTGGTGCAGCCAGAACTCGTCGAGTTGATAGCCGAGTTGTTTCGCCCGCTCCTTGCAGCCGCGGACGTAGTAGGGGATGGTCGGGTGCGCGGTGAAGGCGTCGGGTTTCTCATAGGCGTTCACCAGGGCGAGCGTGGCCTGGAAGCCGGGCGAGCGGCTTTGACGGAGTTCCGCCATGAGATGAGCCACGGTGGGATTGAGCTGATAGCCGAGGGCTGCGGCCGCGTCCGTAACGCGCTGTCGGGTTTCTCCGGAGATCCTCGGGCTGCCGCGAAGCGCGAGGCTCACGGTGTTTTTTGAAACGCCTACCGCTTTCGCGATGTCGGCCATGGTGGGTTTCTCCATGCCACCGGCATAAACACCTGAATCCGGGAAATCCAGCGGAAAGGTGACTGTCATACGAGACGCGGCTTTGCCAGTGGCACCGACGCCGCGCATAAGCATCCCGTCATGCCCTACACGATCGGCCTCGACTACGGCACCAACTCGGCCCGCGCCCTGGTGGTAGATTGCGCGGATGGCAGGGAAATCGGCACGGCGGTGGTGGATTATCCGTCCGGCCATCAGGGGATTCTGCTCAATCCGAGCGATCACCATCTCGCCCGCCAACGCCCGTCCGACTATCTGTTCGCATTGGAAGAGGCCACGCTCCGGGCGCTCGCCGAGGCGCGGCGAACGGAACCTTCGTTTTCTCCGGACCAGGTGATCGGCATCGGCATGGACGGCACGGGATCAAGCCCGATCCCGGTGGACTCGCGCAATGTGCCGCTCGAAAGCGATCCGAAGTTCAGGGATAACCTGAGCGCCCAATGCTGGTTGTGGAAGGATCACACCGGGATTCCCGAAGCGGCGGCCATCACCGCCAAGGCGCAGGACATGCGCCCGCAGTATCTCGCGAAGATCGGCGGCACCTATTCGTCCGAGTGGTTCTGGGCGAAGATATGGCATTGCCTCAAGGTGGATCCGGAGGTTTTCGACGCCGCCTATTCATGGGTGGAGCTTTCGGATTTCATCCCCGCGGTGCTCTCTGGGGTTTCCGATCCGAAGCAAATCTTGCGCGGCGTGTGCATGGCCGGTCACAAGGCGCTCTACGCCGACGAATGGGGCGGCCTGCCCGACAAGGATTTTCTAACAGCGCTCGACCCGAAGCTCGCCGATCTGCGCGACCGCCTTTACGACCGTGCGCATGATGCCTCCGTTTCCTCCGGAAAACTTTGTGCCGCTTGGGCGGCCAAACTCGGTCTCCCGGAAGGAATTCCGATCGCCATCGGTGAAATGGACGTGCACTACGGCGCCGTCGGCTGCGGCGTGGACGAAGGCACACTGGTCAAGGTGATCGGCACCTCCACCTGCGACTGCGCGGTGGTTTCCGCGGGAAAATCCGTGGCGGACATCCCTGGCATCTGCGGGATCGTCAAGGGCGCGATCCTGCCCGGATACTTCGGCGTGGAAGCCGGCCAATCCGCCGTGGGCGATATCTTCAAGTGGTTTGTCGAAGGCGTGCTCGGCGACGCCTCGCTCCATGGCGAACTCACTGACCAGGCCGCCGCTCTCCAGCCCGGCCAGTCCGGCCTTCTCGCGCTCGATTGGAACAATGGCAACCGCACGATTCTCGTGGACCAGTCGCTCACCGGCCTGCTGTTAGGCCAGACGCTCTACACCACCCGCGGGGAGATTTACCGCGCGCTGATCGAGGCCACGGCCTTCGGCGCGCGCGCCATCGTGGACCGCATCCGCGAATACGGGGTTCCGGTCGAACGCATTGTCTGCTCCGGCGGCATCGCGGAGAAGAACCCGTTGCTGATGCAGATCTACGCTGACGTCACCGGCTGTGAGATGCGGGTTTCCCGCTCGTCGCAATCCTGCGCGCTCGGCTCCGCCATCGGTGCCGCCGTCATCGCGGGGGCGCATCCGGATTTCAAATCCGCCCAAGCGGCGATGACCGGACTCAAGGAGGTTTCCTACCGACCCATCCCTGAGAACCAGGCCATCTATCAGGAACTCCATTCGCTCTATCTCGCCCTTCACGACGCCTTCGGCGGAGTCTCCCGATCGGCCGATCTGGGCCATGTCATGAAACAACTCCTCGCCATCAAGGCTCGGCAGTCCCGTTGATCCCATCACCACCGAAACCCATGTCCGACATCAACAAGTTCAGGAACCTCGAAATCTGGTTCGTTACCGGCTCGCAGCATCTCTACGGACCCGCCGCGCTTGAGCAGGTGGACAAGCACTCGAAGGCCGTCGTCAAAGCGCTCAACGCATCCGGAAACCTGCCGCACAAGGTGGTTTTCAAGCCGGTGCTCAAGTCCTCGGCGGAGATCAGCCAGTTCGCCATCGATGCCAACTCGGAACACCACTGCATCGGCGTCATCGCGTGGATGCACACGTTTTCGCCCGCGAAGATGTGGATCGATGGCCTTCAGACCCTTCGCAAGCCGCTGGCCGATCTTCACACCCAGTTCAACCGCGACATCCCGTGGGGCGAGATCGACATGGATTTCATGAACCTCAACCAGACGGCGCACGGCGGCCGCGAGTTCGGCCACATCGGCGCGAGGCTGCGACTGCCGCGCAAGGCGGTGGTCGGCCACTGGGAGGACCCGGAGGTTCACGAACGCCTCGCCGCCTGGGCTCGCGCCGCGCGCGGTTGGCACTGCTCGCGCCATCTCAAGGTCGCGCGCATCGGCGACAACATGCGCCACGTCGCCGTCACGGAAGGCGACAAGGTTTCCGCGCAAATCCGCTTCGGCTGGGAGGTCAACACCTATGGCATCGGCGATCTCGTCGCGAGGATCAACGCACAGCCCAAGACGAAGATCGACAAGCTTTGCGCCCTCTATCAGGAAAGGTATCGCGTCGCACCCGAGTTGAAAAAAGGCGGCGCGCGCCATGAATCGCTGCGTGACTCGGCAGCCATCGAACTCGGTCTGAGGGCCTTGTTGGAGGAAGGTGGCTTCACCGCCTTCACCACCACCTTCGAGGATCTCCACGGCATGAAACAACTGCCCGGACTCGCCGTACAGCGTCTGATGGAGGACGGTTACGGCTTCGCCGGGGAAGGGGATTGGAAAACCGCCGCTCTGGTCCGCATCATGAAGGTGATGGCCCACGGACTGCCGGGCGGCACGTCGTTCATGGAGGACTACACCTATCATCTCGATCCGAAGAACCCGCTGGTCCTCGGCGCGCACATGCTCGAGATCTGTCCCTCGATGGCCAGCGAGGTGCCGAAAATCGAAATCCATCCGCTGGGCATCGGCGGCAAGGAGGATCCGTGCCGCATGGTCTTCGATTGCGGAGCCGGAAAGGCGGTCAACGGCTCGATCATCGACCTTGGCAACCGCCACCGATTCCTCGTCAACGAAGTCGAGTGCGTCGCCCCGAAGCAATCATTGCCGAAGCTCCCGGTCGCCCGCGTGTTGTGGAAACCGCTGCCCGATCTGAAAACCGCCACCGCCGCTTGGATCTACGCCGGCGGCGCGCACCACACGGTGCTTTCCTACGCTCTCACCAGCGAACATCTCGAGGACTTCGCGGAAATGGCGAAAATCGAACTCAGCGTGATCGACAAATCCACCGGACTCCGCTCCTATAGGAACGAACTCCGCCAACTCGATCTCTACTATCACCTCGCCCAAGGCATCCAAGGCTGATGAGCGACCACCAATCCATCAAGGAGGAGTGCCTTGCGGCCAACCTCGCGCTGCCGAAGACCGGTCTTGTTGACCTCACCTTCGGCAACGTCTCCGTCGCCGATCCCGGGCGCCGCGTCTTTGCGATCAAACCCAGCGGCGTGGACTACGACCGACTGACGGTGGATGACATCGTGGTGCTCGATTTCGTGGGCAACGTCATCGAAGGCACCCTGCGTCCTTCTTCCGACACGCCGACGCACCGTTGCCTGTTCCTCAACTTCCCCGGCATCCGCTCGGTGGTTCACACCCACTCGCGGGCGGCAGTGGCCTTCGCGCAGGCGGGAGTGGATCTTCCCTGTCTTGGCACCACCCATTGCGATTACTTCCACGGTCCGGTGCCGGTCACCCGTGAACTGACTCCCGCCGAGGTCGGTGGCGATTACGAGTGGGAAACCGGGCGCGTGATCGTCGAGCGCTTCTCCGGAGCGGATCCGCTCAAGGTGCCCGCCGTGCTTGTTAGAAACCACGGCCCCTTCGCCTGGGGCCCTTCGGGCGCGAAGGCGGTGGAGACCGCGCAGGCCCTCGAAATCGTCGCCGACATGGCGATCCGGACGATTTCCATCAATCCCCTCGCGTCTCCGGCCCCGGATCACCTGTTAGACAAACATTTCTTCCGCAAGCACGGCCCGGGCGCCTACTACGGCCAGAAATCCTGAAACTCTCCGAAACAACCCGAACCCATACCCGAAATCCATGAATCTTCTCGCCGCCGCACCCCAACTCGCGGGCATTGATTGGGCCGTCATCGGCCTCTACTTCTGCATGCTGGTAGGCATCGTCTATTGGTCATCAAAAAAGCAGCAAAGCACCGCGGACTACTTCCTCGCCGGCCGCCATGCGGGTTGGTTTGTCGTCGGTTGCTCGATCTTCGCTTCCAACATCGGCTCCGAGCACATTGTCGGTCTCGCCGGATCCGGCGCGAACAACGGCATGGCCCAGGCCCACTGGGAGATGCACGGCTGGGTGCTGCTCATCCTCGCGTGGTTCTTCATCCCGTTCTATTACAGCTCGGGCGTGTTCACGATGCCCGAGTTCCTTGAGAGGCGCTTCGACGCCCGCTCGCGCTGGGTGCTGTCGATCATCTCGCTCATCGCCTATGTCTTCACCAAGGTGTCGGTCACCGTGTACGCCGGTGCCATCGTTTTCAAAACCCTGCTTCCCGATACCTTCGGCAGTCCGGAGAACGCGTTCTGGGTGGGAGCCTTCACCACCGTGCTGCTCACCGGGATTTACACCATCTTCGGAGGGCTGCGAGCGGTGATCTACACCGAAGTGGCGCAAACGATCGTGCTGATCCTCGGCTCGGTGTTCATCACCTTCTACGGTCTCGGCAAACTCGGCGGATGGGACGTGCTCGTTGCCACCGCCAAGCCCAACGCGACCAACTTCGCGCTTTGGCGTCCGCTGAGTGACATGAACTTTCCGTGGCTCGGCGTGGTCATCGCCTCGGTGATCATCGGGGTGTGGTACTGGTGCACGGACCAATACATCGTCCAGCGCTGCCTTGCCGCGAAGGACATGCAAAACGCCCGCCGCGGCGCGATCTGCGGCGGTGCCTTCAAGATTCTGCCGGTGTTCATCTTCCTGATTCCCGGCATGATCGGTTGGGCGCTCCATCAGAAGGGCCTCATCCACATCCCGATCGAGGATGGCCAACTCAAGGGCGACGCCGTGTTTCCCACGATGGTGGCCGAACTGCTGCCACCCGTGATCCGCGGCCTGGTGGTCGCCGGCTTGATGTCCGCGCTGATGTCTTCATTGGCATCGCTGTTCAACTCATGCGCCACGCTGTTCACGGTGGACATTTATGAAAAACTCCGCCCCGGGCGCAGCGAGACCCAACTCGTGCGCGTCGGCCGCGTCGCCACCGTGGTGGTCGTCGGTTTCGGCCTGCTGTGGATTCCGGTGATGAACATCATCGCGCAGAAGAGCAAGGGGCTCTATGACTACCTTCAGAACTTCCAGGGTTTCCTCGCGCCGCCGATTTTCGCGGTGTTCATCCTCGGGCTTTTCAGCAAGCGAGTGAACGCGACGGGCGCGTTTGCCGGACTGGTCATCGGGTTCATCGCCGGCATGACGAAGCTGACACTCCAGACATTCGCCAAGGCGGGAACCCTGACCGAGGGGCTGCTCGCCGACATCGGGCACTACAACGGCTACTATGCCTGCGGCTGGCTCACGCTCATGAGTGCCATCGTCGTGATCGGGGTGTCGCTCGCCACAGCCCCTCCGCCGCAGGAGAAACTCCACAACCTGACCTTCTCCACCATGAGCGACGAGGTGCGCGCGGAATGGAAGAAGTCCATCAGCATCGGCGACCATCTCGGCACTCTCGCCGTGCTGGCCATCATCGTGGGCGCGTATTTCTACTTCAGTTTCTGGCTGTCCTGAGGAAATCCCTGCCCCCCGGTTCGGAGTCCGGATTTTGTCTGGATTCCGCCGGGATTACTGATTATCAGGAGGCATGAAGCATCGGTTTTCTGCGTTCCGCTCCGCCAGTTCCGTCAGTCTGTTGCTCCTTTTCGGGTTGGTTCTGTGGCGAGTCAGTCGCGATGAAATTCGGGAAAACCATGGCAGTGCTCCTTTCGTGCCGGGATTTTCCGATGCCGCCGCCGCATTCGAAAAACGGCTGGAGCAAGCTCCGTCCGGAGGATTCAGCGAGGCGGACGAGCGGACTTTGGTGGCGATGGCCCGGCAACGCGCCGCCATGCTTTCCGAACTCGCCCGCACCCGGCCGGCGGCGGCGCGGGAGCGTCTGATGAGCATCGGCGAACTCGCCAAACTGCCGGAAGCCGTCCGCCGCGAGTGCGAGCAACCGTGGAGCGCGGCGGGCGATTTTGTCCTCCAATGGGAGACGAGCGAGAATTCTGATGGCTCGATCGAGTGCCGGCATCTGCACATGGTGCGGGCTGGCGGCGAATCCGCCGAGGCCTTCGGCCCGCATTTGCGCGAGGCCACCCGCTCCCTGTCCGGCGAGTTTTTTCAGGGTCATAAAATCGGAGGAATCATCCTGCTGGATGATGCCGTTACCCGCCGCCTGACCGGCGACGAAGTGACTGCGGCGGAAAGGTGGTTCGCTCCCGCGGCGAAGATGTTCGATCCGGTGACGGGCAATGACGCGACGGATGGAATTCCGGCGGTGATTGCCGGGAGAATCCACCGTTTCGAGTCGGAACAAACACTGGCCGCTTTCGAGGACACCATGCGCGAGGCACGGGACTCGGCGCGTGATGGGGAGGTCCTGTCGCTGCGAAATCCCTATCCGGTCCTGGCTGATGGCGGCGGAACCGGTGGTGGTGGCACCGAGGCGGCACCGACCATGGACGACGACATCAACGTGTTGTTCATTCGTGTCGATTTCTCCGACTTCGCGGGCGAGGCGAATTCCATCGCCAAGGCGAACCTCGAATCGACCCTCGCCACCGTGGCCACGCGCATCGACCAGTACTCCTACGGCGCGGCTTCACTGACCTACACGGTGAGCAACACGCTCTACCGCATGCCCGCCACCGGCGCTTCCTATGCCACGGCGGGAAACAACGACGGCATCCGCGATGCGGCGCGCGCGCTGGCGGCGGCAAACTACAATCTCGCGAATTATGATGTGGTGGCGGTGTATTTTCCCGATCTTTCGGGAGTCGCTAACTCCAAGATTACCTACGGTGGATTGGCAGGTGTCGGTTACGGCGACCATTGGATCAACGGTTCTAACAGCATCAGCGTGATTCTTCACGAGTTCGGTCACAACTACGGTCTGTTTCATGCGAATTTCTGGAACCCGGAGGGTGATCTCGGCGGCACGCGTTACGACGATCCCGGCTACGATAGCCTCGAATATGGTGATATCTTCGACCGCATGGGCAGCGGTGGCGAGGCGAACGGCTATTTCAGTCCCTATGCAACCAGCCGCCTCGGATGGATGCCCTCGGCCAAGGTGATCACGCCATCTGCCAACGGGACCTTCCGCATCCATCGCTTCGACACTGCGGCGGCCACTTCGCAGAACACCCTCGCGCTGCGCGTGCCGATGGGCGGAAACGTTTTCTACTGGGTGGGCTTCCGCAAGGCCTACGGCTCCCCGTACAACCTGGCGAGTGCGGCGTATGTGGTTGCGGAAGGGCTCTATGCCAACCGGCCGAACCTCATCGACATGACGCCGAACTCCATCGCCAATCCGACGAGCGACCGTGACGACTGCGGTCTCGCCGTCGGCTCCGTGTTCAACGACACGGCCGCCGGAGTGCGCTTTGAAACCGTGGCCACCGGCGGCGCGGCGGGAAGCGAGTGGATCGATGTGAACGTCCAGTTCACCCCGCGCCTCGAGATCGCGGAGTCCGCCGTCGAAGTGGATGAGGACGCCGGACTCGCGCGGTTGACGCTGAAACGTTACTTTGGTTCCGCTGGCGCCGCCTCGGTCACTTATGCGACGGCCAACGGCACGGCCACGGCCGGTTCCGACTACCTGTCAGCCTCTGGCACCGTCACGTGGCCCGCCGGTGATGTGTCGGACAAGGTCATCGCCGTTCCGATCCGTCCGGACTCGTCCAACGAGGGGATTGAATCCTTCACCGTGGCGCTCTCCTCGCCCGTCGGCGCGGTGATCAGCGCGGGCAAGGGAACATCGACAGTGAGCATCCTTGATCCCGGCCGCCGTTTTGCTGGGTTCGCTCCCGGTTTCTTCAACCTCGCCGTCGAGGCCGTCGTGCCGCTGCCGGATGGCAAGGTGATCATCGGGGGGGACATCTCCGCCGGCATCGGCAGCGCCTCCGGTATCCGCCACATCGCGCGGCTCAATCCCGACGGTTCGGTGGATTCCGATTTTCTAACAGGTCTGGGTTTCAACGCGCCGGTGACCGACATCCTGCTCGAACCGGACGGGAAACTGGTCGTTGCCGGTGACTTCACCTCCTATGATGGCACCGCCTGCAACCGGCTGATCCGCCTCAATGCCAACGGCACGGCGGACACCGCGTTTGTGAGTGCCTACGGAGCCGGACCGGATGCGCCGATCAACGCGCTGGCCAGGGAAAGCTCCGGCACGCTGCTGGTGGCGGGAGATTTCTCGAACTTCGCGGGCCAACCCGCGCGCAGGATCGTCCGCCTGCTGCCGACCGGTGCGCGTGATACGGTCTCGCCGGTGAATGTGGATCCGGTGGTCGGTTCGATCAGTTGGATCGATGCGGTGGCCGCGCTGCCCGATGGGAAGATCCTCATCGCCGGTGGCTTGTCGCAGGATTATGATTTCACGATTGATGGGTTCCGTTCCGGGATCGTGCGTCTCCTTGCCAATGGCAGCCGTGATACGACTTTTGACGTGGGTGCTGGAGCGCATTCGCTGGCCTTTGGGCGCTACAGTTTGGGATATGTGACGGCACTCGCAGTGCAGCCTGACGGCAAGGTGGTGGTGGGCGGCGAGTTTACCGCGTGGAACGGCACGGCCGCCACCCGAATGGTCCGGTTGAATACGAACGGTGCAACGGATGGCACGTTCACTCCTCCCGCTTTTGGCAACATTCCTCTGGCGATTCTGCGGCAGCCAAACGGTTCTTTCGTAGTCGGAGGATGGTTCAATTCCCCGGTCTCACGCCTTGCTCGCCTCACTTCATCCGGATCGCTGGATTCCACTTGGAATCCCGGCGGAACTCCCGGTGGGCTTACCAATCCTTCTGTAAGAGCCATCAGTCAGGATCCCGCAGGCGGCCTGCTCGTCGGTGGAAACTTTTTCTCCTACGCGGGTGTGGCCTCCCGCCCGGTTGTGCGCGTGGCGGCTGGCGGCGGAGATGCCTATGATCGCTGGATGGCCACCCGCTTCAGTGCCGCCCAAATCGCCGGAGGACTCGCCTTGCCCGGTGTGGACGCGGACAACGACGGTGCCACCAATCTGCTCGAATCCGCCGTGGGAACCTCGCCCACTTCCTCCTCTTCGGTGCCGCTGGGTGCAGCCGTCACCACCGTCTCCTCCGGCGGCCAGCAGTATCTTCAAGTCACCTTCACGAAAGGTCCTGACGCCACCGGCCTGTGGATTGGCGCACAGTTTTCCACCGGGCTCGGCTCATGGTTACCGGTTTCACCGACGCCCGGCTCGAATGCGACCTATACCGTGATTGAGGACAGCGCCGCGCGCCTGGTGGTGCGGGACAACACCCCTGTCTCCGCCAACGACCGCCGCTTCGGCCGCATCGTCGTGCGCCGGCCGGAGTGAACCTCCCTGGCAAGCGGAGTGGCGCTTTCAGAACACCATGATTCGCAGCAGCCGCTTCAGGCCGCGTTGCGGGTCATGGCGGCCACTCTGATTCCATCGAGAACCCGCCATCCTGGGCCAATCCACCGACAAATCGGGTTGTCATGCGGATTTTGGGGTGTATAAAGCCTGAAAACCTGTGCGGATCCTCCACCAGCTCATTCTTTGCCTGACTGCGGCGGCGGTCTTCGCCGCCACCCCGGACCTTGCGGCCCAAACGGTTGTATCCGGTTGGGAAATCGCCAAGATCGACGGGCGCGACCATGTTTCCACCGAAAGCATGAAGCGCTTCTACGGCTTCACCAAGCTCACCCGCAGCGGCACTTCGGTGGTTTTGGAAAACGCCAAGGTCGAGATGCGGATGAAGATCGGCGGCCATGAGTGCCTGATGAATGGCGTGAAATTCGTTTTCACCCATCCCGTCGCGGCCATCGGAGACAAGGCCTACGTTTCGCGCATGGATCTCGCCAAACTGATCGATCCGGTGCTCCGCCCGAATTTCATCAAGAACGCCGGCGACTTCCGCACGGTGATTCTTGATCCCGGTCACGGCGGCAAGGATCCCGGCGCGACCAACTCGTTGGGCACTGAGGCCGCCTACAATCTGAAAGTCGCCGAGAAAACCAAGTCCCTGCTCACCGCCAAAGGCTACAAGGTGGTGATGACGCGCGACTCCAACCGCTACCTCTCGCTGCAGGAACGTGTTGATTTCGCCAATGCCATCCGTGAAAACGCCGTTTTCGTCAGCATCCATTTCAACTCCGGCGGTCGTAACGCCCGTGGTCTCGAAACCTTCACGCTTTCCCCACCCGGCGTCGCCCACTACGGCCGCGGGGTGATCGCCGCGGACAACCAGCAACGGGCCGGAAACGAGCATGATTCCGCCAATATCGCGCTCGCCACCTCCGTTCATGGCTGCCTGCTCCGCCGCCTGCAAAAACACACCTTCGACCGCGGCATCAAGCGCGCCCGTTTCTCCGTCCTTTCCGGCGTCCGCCATCCGGCCATCCTGCTTGAAGGCGGTTTCATGAGCCATCCCTACGAGGCCCGCCTCATCGCCAACGAGACCTATCAGAACGCTCTCGCCAACGGTATCGTGGACGCCGTCGCCAAATACCGCTTCGCCGTCTCGTCGAAGCCCGCGATCAAGGCCCCTTGATCGCCTCGACCATCCGCAGCGCCTCGAGGTTCGGCCGCACCGCATGCACCCGGTGCAGCATCACGCCCTGATCCCTCGCCATCGCCGT
>Ga0315903_10003369_pt1 | contig 22252 bp, 29 predicted proteins | sample LakEriMetagenome_7_FD_203524 | JGI IMG/M metagenome (GOLD analysis project Ga0315903, IMG submission 203524) | Freshwater fungal communities from buoy surface, Lake Erie, Ohio, United States - Buoy 2 MA119 | ecosystem: Environmental > Aquatic > Freshwater > Lake | place: USA: Lake Erie, Ohio... | reverse complement strand
AGTTTTCTTTTCTCTTCAATGAATCACTCATCACAAGAGCAAGAAACTATTTGGTAGATGAGTTTCTACGCACAGATTTCACACACATGATGTTCATCGATTCGGACATTCACTTTGATCCGAATGATATCGTAGCACTGATGGCACTTGATAAAGACGTTATCGGTGGTCCTTATCCCAAGAAGTCAATCAACTGGGGCAACATTGCTGAAACTGCTAGGCGCCATCCAGACCTTAATCCAAAAGAACTTGAGAATCTTGTTGGCGAATACGTATTCAACGTAGTAAAAGGCACACAACAATTTCAAGTATCCGAGCCATTAGAAGTAATGGAAATTGGTACAGGTCATATGATGATCAAGCGTCAGGTGTTTGATAAGATGAAAGAAGAATATCCTTTCATTCGTTACAAGCCCGATCATATTGGTCAGGCACATTTCGATGGCTCACGTTATATTCACGCATACTTTGATACCGTGATCGACACAACTGATTCTTGTGTTGGTGGCGGCTCTGAACGTTATCTATCAGAAGATTATATGTTCTGTCAGATGTGGCGTAAGATGGGTGGAAAAATCTGGTTGTGTCCTTGGATGAAGACTCAGCATATCGGTACATACGCATTTACTGGCAACATGCCCGCTGTTGCACAGTACACCGGTAGACTTTGATCGATTACAAATACAGTGAAGACCGTATTCTTGAAGAGTTAAAAAAATACATCGACAAGACATACGGTCAACACTACTCACTAAACAAATTTCAAACTTCAGAATTCATCATAGACTGTGGGCACGGTGAAGGATTCTTTATTGGAAACATCATGAAGTATGCACAGCGTTACGGCAAAAAGAACGGCTATAATCGTGATGACTTGTTAAAAGTTGTACACTATGCTATAATGGCTTTACACAACCATGATTTGACGAGGAAATAAATTATGAAACTTTCAAATGAAACTCTATCTGTTCTAAAAAACTTTGCCAGCATCAATCAAGGCATTCTTTTCAAACCAGGCAAAACAATTCGTACCATTTCTACTCATAAGAATATTCTTGCTGAGGCTGTTGTCTCTGAAGAAATTCCAAAAGAGTTTGGTGTCTATGATCTGAATAACTTCTTGTCTGTTCTTTCTCTACACAAAGAAGAGCCGGTGATTGACTTTGATGAAGCTAATGTTCTCATCTCTGGTCTGCAAGGTCGTAGCAAAATCAAGTATCGTTTTTGTGCATCAAGCATGATTGTTGTCGCACCAGATAAAAATCTAGAACTCAACAATCCAGAAATCAAATTTGATCTGAGCGCAGAAGACTTCGATTGGATTCTACGTGCAGCGAATGTGCTTTCTTCACCCCATATTGCTGTTGAATCTGATGGCAGTAAAGTATCCGTCACGGCATTTGATTTACAGAATGATGCAGCACATACCGAATCTCTTGAAGTCTCAAAGAGTAATGGTGACAAATATAAGATGTTGTTTAAGACCGAAAATTTGAAGATGCTTGCTGGCGGTTATTCAGTAACTATCTCTTCAAAAGGCATTGCACATTTCAAACATAAATCAATGAGCATTCAGTATTGGATTGCAACTGAAGCTGGTTCAAAATATGAGAAAGGTTAATCATGGGTAAGTTCGTTGTTTTTACTAATGCATCATTGAATCATGACGGTGATTCCATTGCTATCAACAAAGACATTGTTGCTTCAGTGTTTGAGTTGATTCAACCAGATACGAATGCACAATTGCAACCAAGAACTGTCATTTATGGTGTCAATAATATTGATTGGCAAGTGAAAGAACCATATCTGGAAGTGCTTGCAAAATTGAACGCTGACTGATATAATATATTACATTATGATTTTTGTGAAAGGTTATCATGGAACATCTTCTGTGGACAGAAAAGCATCGACCACGAACAGTGGAAGAGTGTATTCTACCAGAACGTTTGAAAGCAGTGTTTCAACAATACGTGAACCAGAAGGAGATGCCAAATCTTCTTCTGGCTGGTGGGGCGGGCGTGGGCAAGACGACAATCGCCAAAGCCATGTGCAACGAAATCGGTTGCGACTACATGGTAATCAATGGTTCTGATGAGAACGGCGTCGATACAATTCGTGTCAAAATCAAAAACTATGCATCATCTGTTTCACTATCTGGTGGCCGCAAGGTCATCATTCTAGATGAGGCAGATTATCTAACACCAAACGCACAAGCAATTTTGCGTAATGCGATTGAAGAGTTTGCAGCAAACTGTTCGTTCATTTTTACTTGTAACTACAAAAACAAAATCATTGACCCACTACACAGTCGTTGTGCGGTGATTGAATTTAATTTGAAGAATGGTGAAAAGGCGCAAATGGCTTCTGCCTTTTTCAAACGCATCACACACATACTCAATACAGAGAAAGTTGAATTTGACGAAAAGGTAATTGCTGAAGTAGTCAAGAAACACTTTCCAGATTTTCGTCGTGTTATTAATGAACTACAACGCTATTCCAAACTCGGCAAGATTGATGTAGGCATCCTCTCTCAGATTGGTGACATCTCTATAACACAGATTGTCAAACATCTGAAAGAAAAAGACTTTACGTCCGTCCGTAAATGGGCAGCAAGTACGGACATTGATAACACGACATTCTTTCGCAAACTCTATGATGCTTTGTATGACATTGCAAAGCCTCAGAGTATACCACAAGCAGTGCTAATTCTTGCTGACTATCAGTACAAGCAAGCATTTGTCGCTGATCATGAGATCAATCTGGTCGCTTGCTTGACTGAGATCATGGCCAACGTGGAGTTCAAATGAGTAATCCATTTGACTATGCTACAGCCATTTTGCAGACCAAAAAGCAAATGATTGTGGATGACATAACTGAAAAAGACTACACACCCTTTCTGGTCAACCGAGCCCTGTCTCAGCACAGAGATTGTCTGGCTTTTGCAAATGAGATGAATAGTAGACACTATCTTGAAAAGAAACTACAATTCGACTATTTGCTAAATACTGTCAGGTCTATGAAAAGACCGTTTGCGAAGTGGGCTAAGGCTGAAAAAAACGATGATTTGGAATGTGTCAAACTGGTCTATGGCCTGTCCGATTCCAAAGCACGTGAGGCTTTGAGACTTCTAAGCAAAGAACAAATCCAAAAACTAAAAGAAGAAACCCTGACGGGTGGGTTAAGGAAATGACATGGTTGATCTATCTAAGTTTGTTGAAGTCGTTCTGCCAAATCAAGATGACTTTTTAAAAATTCGTGAGACACTCACAAGAATCGGTGTCTCAAGTCGTAAAGAAAGAGTGCTGTATCAGTCTTGCCATATACTGCACAAACAAGGTAAATATTACATTGTACATTTTAAAGAATTATTTGCACTAGATGGTAAGTTATCAACCATTACCGAAAATGATATACAAAGACGCAACGCTATTGCCAATTTGCTTGAAGAGTGGGGCTTGTTAAAAATTGTAAACTATGATATAGTAGAGAACAATATGGCTCCAATTCATCAAATTAAGATTATTGCTTTCAAAGAAAAAGATGATTGGGAGTTAGTTGCTAAATATAACATAGGTAAAAAAGGTAGAACTGAATAACGGTGATGCATCATGAGCAAAGTGAAAAACAATGCGATTAAACTGGTTAATAAGTACACCAAAGAAGAGGTGTACACACGGAATTACGATGATGTAATAAAAGAAGGCAATAATGAGTTCATTAAAGTCTTCAATCAAAGTAATCCACAAAGAACTTATCTTGTCAACCGCACAGCATTTGTGGTTGTCAAGTAGGTCGTGATGCCTTCGGGGTCACGTAATTTTACTTGCTTAAAAGGAGAAAACTATGACTATTACTCGTATTAGTCCTTTACTACATCACACTCTTGGCTTTGATCGTTTCTTTGATGACATTGAAAAGTTGTTGTCTGCTACGCCAGCACAACATACTGGAAATACTTTTCCATACCACAATATTATCAGAGTAGACGACAATCGTTATATTATTGAACTTGCGGTTGCAGGTTTCAGTAAAGATGACATTGAAATTACCAGAGAAAAAAATACTTTGGTAATCAAAGGCAATAAAGATGATGAAGAGATGGGACAGGCAGAATATCTACACAGAGGTATTGCTGCACGTAACTTCACAAAAACAATTACCATTGCTGATACTATTGAAGTACATAGTTCAGAACTCAAAGATGGTATTCTGCGTGTTGGTCTGATTAATGTTATTCCAGAACATCAGAAACCAAAGCGTATTGAAATTGGTAATGAGTTGAAATTTTTTGAGCCTAAACTTCTACAAGAAGAAAAGAAGGCTGCTTAATCAGTGGGGCGCAAGCCCCACTTTGAAGGATACATGATGGACAAAGACCTACGATCATATCTCAAAATCTATTCCGATTGGCTAACACCAGAAGTGTGTCAAGAAACTGTTGACGAACTTGAAGAAGTGAAGGCCGAGTTTCAAACGCATACCTTTTATGATTATCACAATAACTCCAATCATTCTTATGATCACGAACTTGCCGTTGCATGGTCGAATGTAAAGCATAAGAACTACATCATGCAGAGAATATGGGATGGTTTGCAGAGATATCATCAAGAACTTGCGGCATGGGGTTGTGATTGGTATCAATCTTGGCAAGGCTTCACTGAAGTTCGTTTCAATCGTTATCGTGAAGATACTCAAATGAAACTTCACTGCGATCACATTCATTCGATGTTTGATGGTCAACGCAAGGGTATACCAACACTTACTATTCTTGGTGGTTTGAATGGTGGCTATGAAGGTGGTGATTTGGTGTTTTGGCAAGACACTCCTATAACTTTGAAAGCGGGTGAGATTATGATTTTTCCATCAAACTTCCTTTATCCACACAGAGTCGATCTGGTGACGAAAGGCACACGATACTCTTATGTTGCTTGGACATGGTAATGAAATCAAATTCAAACTTTAAAATGGGCAAAGAACTGAAGGTTCTACTTTCAGGTCTTTCTGGTAAAAACAAGACTGACTATAAGCGTGAGATGATTCAAGCAATCATTGCTCCACGAATCGAATTCAAGAAGAAGAAAAAAGAAGAGGTGCAAGGTGACTGATCTGTTGATGGTGAGTCATTTTCACAAAGACTTTCCTTTTAATCATGAATCATCTTGGCTTAAAGCGGCATACGCTGGTTCTCATGCGCCATATAAATGGCAACCACCCGGACCAGGCAACTGGATTAATATATCACAGCACAAAAGTGTCTATACTTATCGCCATTACTATAGCATGTGTAGTGAAGATGAGTTTCTTCGTGCATTAGCACAACAAGCATCAGAATATTACTTGTTGCACTATGGTCGTGCTGACTATGTTGGTTGCACAACATATCGTCGTTACTTGGATTTCAAAGGTGATATCGAAAGTAATGTGCTGAAAGCATCTTTACCAGCAACGCAAGAGAGTGCGAACTACATGGCATCCGATGAACAGAAAGCAGCAGCACTCAAACTACTAGCGACACACGAAGCAATTACGAATCACATCACACCAATGCCATATTCTGTTCGTAATCAGTATCTACAGTCACAACCAGCAGAGTATCTCAATCTGTTTTTAGAAGGCATACAAAAGTTGTTGCCAGATTACAGAGACAAGATGGGTTGGTGGGATGACAATGGTGCTAGTTTTGAAACGTGTTACGTCATGCGTAAGCAACTGTTCAGAAAGTATGCATCTGAGTTATTCGAACTTTTAGAATATGTGTGGCAGAACACAAGCAGAGTATATCCAACAACTTCAACAACATCTGAGCCACTACCTTGGCGTTATCCGGGTTTTTTAGGCGAAAGATTTTTACCATTCTTCCTACACGCCAACAATGTAAACGTGGCTAGAACAGCACTTGTCATTCTAGAATAGTCGGATCGATTTTTTCGTCGTGCGCCACGTATGAAGTGAGTGCTTACTTCTATGAAAGAAAAATTTATAAAAGCCCATATGAAAGCAGCAAGTGTGTATGCTGAACTTTCTACCGCCCGTCGATTGCATGTAGGTTGTGTAATCGTCAAAGACAACACTATCATTGGTATTGGATACAACGGTATGCCATCTGGTTGGGACAACAACTGTGAAGAATCGGTATATGTTCTCAAAGATGAGTGTCATAAAACTCCAGAATGGATGATTGCTGATGGTTATACCGAAACTGCACACGGTTGGACACGATTAACATCTAAACCAGAAGTTCTACATGCCGAATCGAATGCTATTGCAAAGGTTTCTCGGTCAACAAACTCAAGTGATGGGGCGACAATCTTTATTACCCACGCACCATGCTTGGAATGTGCTAAAATGATATATCAGTCAGGAATCAAGGAGGTTTACTACAAAAACGCCTACAGAAGTGATTCAGGTATTAATTTTCTAAAAAAATGTGAAATTAAAGTTATTCAATGTGAGGAGTAAATTATGAGCAATATTACAAAAGTAGCAAAACAACTGGCTGAAGCAAATCCTAAAATCTCTAAAGCATACAAGTATGATCTTGTAATGCGTGAGTTTGACAACAAGATTGAATTGATCGGTCTTGTTGATGACCCAACATATGACATTGCTGACTTTGTTGGCCGTGAAATGTTGTTTCCAAAAAAGTGGGTAACACTTGACGTTTATGAACCATCTACAAAGGTAACAGTATGAGTGAAATCGTTTGTATCACATTTAAAACACATCAGACAATTATTGGTGAAGTAGTTGATAAAGGTGAGATTGGTGTAAAAGTAAAAAATCCAATGCAAGTCATTGCAGTGCCACCACGTTCTGCAAATGATCCTGGTGGTGTTGGTTTTGCGCCATATCTTGCATTTGTTGAAGAATTTGATAAAGGCATTACTTTCAATAATAATGATATTCTAACAATCAATACACCCGTTTCTGATTTGCTGGCACAATATAGAAAAATGTTCAGTCGAATCGAAATTGCACCACCAGGTTTAGTGGTTTAATGAGCAAATATTACACAAACGTTTGTGTCCACGGCAATCACATTTTATTTCGTGGAGTAAACAATGGGCGGAGAGTAAAGAGCAAAGTCAAATACTCTCCGTCTTTGTTTGTGCAGTCTAACAAACAATCTCAATGGCGTTCATTGTTCAATGAGCCTCTTGAGCCTATGACTTTTGATACTATTCGGGAGGCACGTGATTTTGTCAAACGTTACGAAGATGTTGCAAACTTTAAAATCTACGGCAATACACGCTATGAATACGCCTTTATTGCTGACAATTTTAGAGGCATCGTTGATTGGGATATTTCTCATCTCTCTGTCGTATTCATAGACATTGAGGTCGGTTCTGAAAATGGATTTCCTGATCCATACAAGGCTACAGAGCCTATTACAGCAATCGCCATTCATCAATTGAATGGTGGCACTACAGTTTATGGTTATGGTGACTATGAGGTAAAAGGTGAAGAAACTTACATTCGCTGCGAAGATGAAATCGATTTGTGTGAACGGTTTATTACTGACTGGTCAAGCAATCATCCTGACGTTGTTACTGGTTGGAATGTCAAGTTCTTTGATGTTCCTTATCTTGTCAATAGGTTCTCACGTTTATTTGGGGAAGATGTAGTCAATAAATTATCGCCGTGGTCTGTCTATTCAGAAAGAAAGACCATGTTCAAAGGTAAAGAGCAAACTGTTTATGATTTGATTGGCATCTCTGTTCTTGACTATCTTGAACTGTATCAATGGTATGCGCCCGGCGGTAAAAATGCCGAGAACTATCGTCTTGATACAATCGCCAGCGTAGAACTTGGTGAAAGCAAACTATCATATGATGAGTATGACAATCTACATCAACTTTACAAACTTGATCATCAAAAGTTTATTGAGTATAACATCAAAGATGTGCATCTGGTTTTAAAACTAGAAGACAAATTAAAACTAGTTGAACTTGCACTGACTCTGGCATATGACACAAAAACAAACTATGATGATGTGTTTGCACAAACGAGAATGTGGGATGCACTGATCTACAACTATTTGTTGGAGAAAAAGATTGTTGTGCCACCACGCCGTGTTGCAAAGAAGAGTGAAGCATTTGAAGGTGCATATGTCAAAGAACCACAGATTGGTTTACACAATTGGGTGGCATCATTTGACTTGAACAGTCTGTATCCACATTTGATCATGCAATACAACATCTCACCTGAAACTTTGGTTGAGAAAGATGATTACACAGATGACATGCGCCGTCTTTCAACACAAGCATCAGTTGAAAGTTTGCTTGAGAAAGAACTTGATACAAGTGTTTTGAGTGGTGTAACAATCACACCAAACGGTCAATTCTTTCGTACAGACAAACAAGGCTTCTTGCCAGCAATGATGATTGAGATGTATGAAGATCGCAAGAAGTTTAAGAAACTAATGTTGAAAGAGCAACAAGATTATGAAAACGAAAAAGATACATCTAGAAAAAAAGAGATTGAAAAACTAATTGCACGATACAATAATCTTCAATTGGCAAAGAAAGTCTCATTGAACTCTGCTTATGGTGCAATGGGTTCACAGTATTTTCGGTTCTATGATTTGAGACAAGCACTTGCTGTTACACAAGCAGGTCAATTGTCAATTCGTTGGATTGAAAACAAACTCAACGAGTATCTAAACAAATTATTGAAATCCGATAAAGACTATGTTATTGCTTCAGATACAGATTCGATCTATCTCAATCTTGGTTCATTGGTTGATTCTGTGTATAAACAGAAGCCATCGGCTGAGAAAGTTATCGCCTTCATGGACAAAATCTGTGAAGAGAAGATTCAACCTTATATCGATCAAAGTTATCAGAATCTTGCTGAATATGTTCATGCGTTCGACCAAAAGATGCAGATGAAACGTGAGGGTTTGTCTGATAAAGGCATTTGGACTGCAAAGAAACGTTACATTCTAAATGTGTACAACAACGAAGGTGTGCAGTATGCAAAACCAAAACTCAAGGTCATGGGTCTTGAAATGGTTAAGTCATCTACACCTACCGCTGTACGTGCTAAGATGTATCAATTGGTAGATTTGATTGTGAATACTAATGAAGAAACGGTACAGCAATTTGTTGCCGATTTTAAAGAAGAGTTTCGTAAATTACCCGTTGAAGATATTTCTTTTCCACGTGGTTGTAATGGCTTGAAAGAATATGCTGATTCTGCTACAATATACAAGAAAGGCACACCAATACATGTTAAGGGTGCAATATTGTACAATCATTTCCTTAAACAGCATAATCTAACGACTAAGTATCCTTTGATACAAGAAGGTGAGAAGTTAAAGTTTACCTATCTTAAAACACCAAATCCTTTCAGAGATATGGTTGTTTCGTTTCCAACAAGACTGCCGAAAGAGTTTGAGTTGCAGGAATATATTGACTATGAAACTCAATTTGAGAAAACGTTTCTTGAGCCGATTAAATTGATTCTTGATTGCATTGGTTGGCAAACAGAAAAGCAGTACACACTTGAAAGTTTCTTCACATGAAAAATATACGAATCATTAAAACTGGTATTGATGTTTCTAAAATACTAAAACAGTTAAGAGAGTATCCTGAAGATTGGAATTATCAACAACAATTACCAGATACTAAAGTTTTAGACCCACACGTTTACATTAGTCAAGCGGCGGTTCTTCAACTTGTAATTGGTACAATTAATCATCCAGATGAATATGTTTTTGATTCTGAAGGTTGTGCGCCGGTGCCGGCGTATTATCGACACACTGCTGCCGTAGGATTTTTAAGACGACACTTTAAAGAATTTAAACGTGCAGGTTTTCTTGCCTTACCTGTTGGCGGTGAAACTGGAAAACATGTAGATTTTGGAAAGTATTATCTGGATAAAGATAGGTATCATTTATCAATTCAAGGTACTTATCAATATAACGTAGAAGATGAATCGATTCACGTTGAACCGGGAACTTTATTTTGGTTTGATAATAAAAAAGAACACTCTGCAAAAAATACTGGTGTTGAGGACCGAATTACTTTAGTGTTTGATGTGCCACACTCAAAAAACAATCCATGATACATGTAATACTACCATTTTTGACTGCTATTGCTCTATCGGGTATTGCTGCATATTACTCGGTGATTGGCCTTGCACAGATATTTCCAGGTTCATACTGGCCTATCATCATTATGGGTTCTGTGCTTGAAGCAGCAAAACTGGTAACTGTATCATGGGTGTACAATCATTGGAAGACAACATTCTCTGCACTCAAACTTTATTTTCTCATTGCTGTGGTGTTGCTGATGGGCATCACATCGATGGGAATTTTTGGCTATCTGTCAAAAGCACACATTGAACACTCAAGCACAATAGCACCACAAGCAGCAAAGGTAGAAATCTATGATGAAAAGATCAAAGTTATTCAATCGCAGATTGATAGGAACAACAAGAACCTTAGTCAGTATGATGAGGCTGTCGATCAAATTATGGGCAGAACGAAAGATGAAAAGGGGGCTGAACGGGCGAACCAAATTCGTAAAGCCCAACAGAAAGACCGTGAGAGAATCATTGCTGAGACTAAGAGGCTACAAAAAGAGATACAACTACTTACGGAAGAGAAACTCCCTTTATCGTTGGAAGTTCGCAAGGCTGAGTCGGATTTGGGACCTATAAAATATGTGGCAGAAGTAGTTTATGGCACACAAGACCGTGATCTAATCGATAAAGCAGTACGATTGGTCATCTTCATCATTATCATTGTGTTTGACCCACTTGCTGTATTGCTATTGATAGCAGCAAATCAAACGTATCGTAGAATCAAAGAGAATAAAGACGAACCAGAATTAATTAAAAAGGCAGTAAAGAAGAAAAAACTTGACAACACACCGTCACGTACATTAGAATCATTTTTTGTAGATGATAAACACACGGTAATACCAAAAGACAAAATTGCAGACATTGGAGATATGAATGAGCGTACTTGATAAACTAAAAAAGGCATCGACGATCAAAGAAACGTCGGTACTTTCCAAATCAAAATTCTTTACAGAAAAAGATATGATTCAAACCGATGTGCCTATTGTGAACGTGGCATTATCAGGTAATCTTGATGGTGGTCTTACACCAGGTCTTACGATGTTTGCAGGTCCATCAAAACATTTCAAGACAGCATTTGCTTTGCTTATGGCAAAATCATACATGAACAAGTATGATGATGCCGTTGTTTTGTTTTATGATTCAGAGTTTGGCACACCACAATCATACTTTGATGCGTTTGGTATTGACACTGAACGTGTGCTTCACACACCAATCACCGATGTCGAACAGTTGAAACACGACATCATGAATCAGTTGCAAAACATTGAAAAAACTGATAAAGTAATTATTGTGCTAGATTCAATTGGTAATTTGGCATCAAAGAAAGAAGTGGAAGATTCAATTGAAGGTAAATCTGTTGCTGACATGAGCCGAGCAAAACAGATGAAGTCTTTATTCCGTATGGTGACACCACATTTAACAATCAAAGATATTCCAATGGTTGTGGTTAATCACACATATAAAGAGATTGGTATGTTTCCAAAGGATATCGTGGGTGGTGGCACAGGCTCGTATTACTCAGCCGATACAATCTGGATTCTTGGTCGTCAACAAGACAAAGATGGCACAGAAATCGTAGGCTATAATTTCATCATCAACGTAGAGAAGAGTAGATATGTCAGAGAAAAGTCTAAAATACCCGTTACTGTATCTTTTGACGGTGGTATTAACAAGTGGTCTGGTTTATTGGATATCGCACTTGAAGGAAATTTCGTCACTAAGCCAAGCAATGGTTGGTATGCTAAAGTAGATCAAGAAACTGGTGAGGTGTTGGATAAGAAACGATTTGCAGATACACAAACCGAAGAATTCTGGAAAGACATTCTTGCAAATGAAAGTTTCAAAGAATACGTAAGGAAGAAATATGAGATCACTTATAGCAGCATTCTTGGAGAAGATGCCGTTTTGGAAGAAGAAGATGAAGCCGCAACATAATGTTGATTATGTTTTGTTAGATTCTGATGATAAATCGAAAACTGCCGTAGGTGTTAAAACGGGTAAGTTTGCTGGAATTTTATATCATTACAATAAGGCAAGATTGACTGAAGAAGAAGATCATGCTAGAATGACTTTTTCTTACACAGTAATATCAACGTCAAAAATTCCAATAGAAGATTTAATACAAGATGCAGAATTTCAAAACTTTATTGGTGACATTTTAACCGACATATTAATGAGCCAAGCGGAGGCAAATGAAAAGATTAGAGACAACGATTCTGAAGAATTTGATATTTAATGAAGATTATACAAGAAAGATTATTCCTTTTCTAAAGACCGAATACTTCACAGACTCAACAGAAAAAATTCTGTTTGCAGAGATCAATGATCACCTAGAACAATTCAAGCATCTTCCCACATACGAATCACTTGTTATCAACTTCACTGAATCACGTAAACTGACTGAAGAGCAGGTTAGAAAAGCAGTTGAAATGATTCGTGAAATCAATGCAGACAAAAATGATCCTACCGATGTAGATTGGCTTATCAAGCAAACTGAAAAGTTTTGTCAAGATAAAGCGATCTACAATGCTATCATGAAGTCTGTTAGCATTCTTGATGACAAAGCAAACAAAGAAGACAAAGGTATGATACCAAAGTTGTTGAGTGATGCACTTGGTGTATCATTTGACAGGTCTGTTGGTCACGATTACATTGATGATTCTGACGACCGATTTGAATTCTATCATCGTCATGAAACAAAGATACCATTTGATCTTGATTTGTTCAACAAGATTACCAAAGGTGGTCTGCCAAAAAAAACACTGAACATTGCACTTGCTGGTACAGGTGTTGGTAAGTCGTTGTTCATGTGCCACGTTGCAGGCTCTTGTTTGGCACAAGGTCTGAATGTTTTGTATATCACAATGGAGATGGCTGAAGAAAGAATTGCTGAACGCATTGACGCCAATCTGTTGAACATTGATATTGCAGACTTGAACTCTATCAGTAAACAAGATTATGATCGAAAGTTCTCTGCACTCAAAGTCAACACACACGGCAAACTTATCATCAAAGAGTATCCTACCGCAGCAGCATCAGCACTTCACTTTCGAGCATTGTTAAATGAATTGCAACTAAAAAAGAGTTTCAAACCTGACATCATTTTTATTGACTATCTTAACATTTGTGCAAGTGCTAGAATCAAGCCTGGTGCTAACGTAAATAGTTATTCTTATATTAAGGCTATTGCAGAAGAATTGAGGGGTCTAGCGGTCGAGTTTGATGTTCCTATAGTTTCTGCTACACAGACCACCAGAAGCGGCTTTACGAGTTCGGATCCCGGTCTAGAAGACACTTCTGAGTCGTTTGGGCTACCAGCAACAGCAGATTTTATGTTCGCTTTGATAAGTACCGAAGAGTTGCAACAATTGAATCAGATACTAATTAAGCAACTAAAAAATCGTTACAATGATCCTAACTATTTCAAAAGATTTGTCGTGGGTATTGACAGAGCAAAGATGAAGTTGTATGATGTAGAACAGTCGGCACAAGATGATCTTGTAGATTCTGGTCAAGTTGATGATAAACCACTGAATACATTTGGTGATCGTGAACGTCAATCTAGCATGAAAAATAAGTTTGGGGGATTCAAAGTATGATTCTCAGTGAAATCGTAGATTACTTTGCTCAACATCAAGATGATAGGCATATTCCTGTCATCAGTAATCATGATTGGAATTCTCTTACCCAGAAATATGAAAAAGACGATATTAGAGATTCTTTGGCATGTTTTATCATGAAAGCAGGCACTAAGTTTCCTCTAAAAATAATTTCTAAACAAGATATGCGTGAGTTGTTTCATGAGTTCTACAATACTTCGATGGAAAAGTTATATAAAGACTTTGATGTGGTATTGGAAAGATACGACTACAAGTACAAATATGAAGATGCGCCGTTGGGTGTAATTGACAAAACACATTATTACAATTCAGTCTCAAATTATTTCCAGCAAGAAAACCGTATGAAGTGTGGGTCAAACTCTGTTGACTCACCGATGGAAATATGGTATAATGAAGATAAACTAGCAAAGATGAATTGGCACTTTTGGAGAACGGGTGTCATGGAAGGTAAAGATATTGATGACAGTGCATTTCGTGCGGCATTTAGACTTGGCACTTACACTGCAACTCAATTCAAACCCACAGTCGCAAAGGCTTTGTATGAACGTCATCGTGCCGAAAATGTTTTAGACACATCGTGTGGGTGGGGTGATAGACTTGCTGGTTTTTATGGCACACCAAATACCAAACTGTATGTTGGTTGTGATCCCAATCCAGATGTGTTTGGGGTGTATAAGAAACAATGTGTAGAGTATGAAAAGATCATAGGTGGTACCCCTAAGTTGATTGAAAAAGAAGATTATTTTGAGTGTCGGGGAAAAAAAACAGTCAAGATTTGGCGTAAACCATCAGAAGATGTTGACTGGTCGTTGTACAATGATACTTTTGATTTGTATTTCACTTCACCACCATATTTTGAAACAGAGAAGTATGCTTCTGACACAGCAGCAGTATCAGAACAATCATGGTCAAGATACAACTCATTTGATCGTTGGAAGTATGACTTCTTTTTCAAAGTGACGGAGATGGTTTGGCCCACAATTCGTCAAAATGGATTCATGATGATCAACATTATTGAACCTAGATCAAAGAATGGTGTTCGATTGAATCTGTGCGATGACATGGTAGATCATTTTACTGCATTTCCAGACTCCAATTATGTGGGTAAAATTGGTATGCGTATGATGGCCAGACCGAACGCTGAAGAGTTGCAAGGTGTGTTTATTGAACCTATATGGACATTTCGCAAAGGAAGTTCCAACTATGAATTCAACAAAAAAAGTACCTTAGAGGTGTTTTTCGAATAGCATAAATACTCATTATTTTGGAGATAATTTATGGCAAAAACTTATTCGGCTGCTGAATTAACTAAGATGCAAGAACTTGGTTCTGCTTGGATTTTTCGTCGAGCTCTCAATGACAATGTTAAGTATAATAGTCCCGACGATATTAGAAAAGATAAAAAATTTTCGGAATTAGTTGAAATTTATCCTGCCATAAATGACTCTTGGATAAAAGCATATTACGCACAACAAAAAAGAATACTTCAAGAGTTTTCAGGTACAAAATTTACAGAGTTCACACGTGATGGTGGATTCATGGACTTCATCACAAAATTAGTTGCCCAAAAGTTTAAAATACCTAAAAAAGATTCGTGGGATCCTGCCGATATTTGGTGTGTATGTAATGAAACCAAAGTCATTAGTGAGATCAAGAATGCAATGACCAAAGAAGGCATGGCATCAATTGTGGAGTTGAATGCTATAATGAGAACTCTTTACAAAGAAAGAAAATTGGTTGGAATATCTCTTAAACTCATTTCTGGAAAAGAAGCAAAGTATGAAGAGGTAAACTTAGATGAATCATTATTTCCCGATGTAAAAAATTATAACTTTGATGTCTCTTCAATGAAATGTTTTCTTGGTTTGAAGAATGGATTGTTTTTTGAAACACAAGATTGTCGTGTAGTTGTTGATGTAGTTGAAGATGATAAACCCCAAAAAATAGATTTTCAAATTAAACCAAATACAACATCAGAATTAGCAAATTTAAAATTTGAACCTACAATGAAAGGTGCATCTGCTGCTCGTTTAGGTAAAACGCCTTTAGATAAACTTGCTACACTTTTAAAAAAATACGATGTTGATTTTGTAAATAATTATAAAAAATATCCTAGGTCTTCTTCTGAATTTAACGATCCTTCTTCAATAGAATATGCTAAGATGGCTTTTGATCATATCAAACAGAAAAAGGTTGATGTTGGTAATTGCAGAACCGCCGACGAAATGATAAAAAATTTTCAAGTTGTTTTTACTAAAGATCCACATATCGCTACCTCTAAATTAATGCAACTTAATTTTTTATATCATGTAACATCTTTACCAAAAGAAAGAATGGATGATTTATTTACTGACATGACATTTTTGGCGCAGAAAAAAGGTAGAGAATTCGGACCATTCGGAAAATTGTACTAATGAAATTCATGGACTATTTAAAAGAAAGTAAAGAAGGCAAGAATGTTCATCTTGAACATCTTGAAGACAATGTATTAAATGGTGGTGTATCTGGCGCACGTGAAGCGATAGATTTTCTTCGTTCTCTGCGTAATATGCTTGCTGGTCATGCAGGTTCAAAGATGAATGTAACAACAAAATGGGATGGCGCACCTGCTATCTTTGTCGGCACAAATCCAGAGAACGGCAAATTTTTTGTTGGTACTAAATCAGTGTTTGCAAAAAATGCAAAATTAAATTATACTGATGAAGACATTGATGAAAATCATCCAAGTGAAGGCCTTAACAAAAAATTGAAACTGGCATTGGCATTTCTACCAAAGTTGAACATCAAAGGTGTATTGCAAGGTGACATGATGTTCAGTAAAGGTGACATTGAAAAAGAAACAATTGCTGGTGAAGAGTATATTATTTTTCAACCAAACACAATTGTGTATGCTGTACCAGCAAAATCAAAGTTGGCACAAGCAATGATGGCAGCACAAGTTGGCGTTGTGTTTCACACATCATATTCGGGTAAGACACTTGAAACAATGAAAGCATCATACAACATTGATATTGGTCGTTTAAGCACAACAAAAGATGTTTGGTTTCGTGATGCTTCATTTACTGATGCGTCTGGTTCTGTTACCTTTACTGAAGAAGAAACCGCAACAATTACATCAATACTTTCAAATGCTGGTCGTGTGTTTCAAACAATACCTGCATTGACATTGAATCGTATTGCTGCATCGGATGTTTTTCTTACGCAAATCAAAACATTCAACAACACGAAAGTTCGTGAAGGTAAAAAGATTGCTGATACCAGAATTCATACACAAGAGTTAATTAATTGGGTTGAAGCAAAATTGAATAAAGAAGTTCTTGCCGCAAAGAAAGAAGATACAAAACAAAAACGTATCAAAGAAAAGAATGAAGTGATGCGTTTCTATCGTTCAAATGCGATTCAACTAAAGATGATATTTGATTTGATGAATCTAATCGTTGATGCCAAGTTGATGATTATTCGTAAGTTAGAAACTATCAAGAGCATTGGTACATTTGTTCGCACTGACGATGGTTTTCGTATCACAGCACCAGAAGGTTTTGTTGCTGTAGATCATCTTGGCAAAGCATTGAAACTGGTAGATAGATTAGAATTCAGCAGACAAAACTTTAACGCACAGAAGGCATGGGACAAATGAGTTACGACATTAATAAAATTTTAGCAGAATATGCAGACGATGATTTTGGCTTCAGTGCCGTAGACGAAGTTGAATATCAAGCAGTCATTGCAGAGAAAGATGAAACTGTTGAAGAATACAAAGAAAGACTTCAACAAGTAGAAAAGATTATCATGCCATTTCTGACAAACCTGTATAAGACTGCAAGTCAGCCATACATTCACTGGCCAAATCGTGGTCCTATTATTGAGAAACAGATGCAGAAAATTTTGACATTGACGAGGGGATAATGATTACCATATCTGATTCTGCTGTAAAGAAAATCAAAACAATTATTGCTGAAGAAGACCCATCACTGAAGTTGCGTGTCTTTGTTCAAGGTGGTGGTTGTTCAGGGTTTCAATATGGTTTTACCTTAGAAGAGTTGCCAGCAGCAGACGATGACTTTACATTTGAAAGGGATGGTGTTGGTGTTGTTATAGATAGTATGAGTATGCAGTATATGAATGAAGCAGAGATTGATTACAAAGAAGACATGATGGGTGCCTCATTTACGATCAAAAATCCAAATGTGACCGCAACATGCGGTTGCGGTTCTTCATTCACGATATGAAAACATTCAAGAATTTCTTAACAGTTGATAAGAAACAACCACAAGAGTTTGTGTCTAAAGCAGGCGGTGGTGAATGGGGAAGACCCGAACTCACTACTAAATATCTTGATGACACACCAGGTCAAAGCACACAACAATACAAAAAATATTCTGCAAACTGGAAAACAACAGACATAAAATAAATTACTGGAGATATTATGAAAGATTTGATAGTGGGTTGTTCGACCAATTATGACTGGTCGAAATTAAAATACTGGGTTAATTCCATCAATGAATCAGGCTTTGAAGGTGATAAAGTTCTGATTCTCATGAACTGCGACAAAGATACCACACAAAAGGTAACAGACGCAGGCTTCTCAATCATTGCATTCAATCAAGACAAAGATGGCAATCTAACCTATCAGTCAAATCTGATGGTACATGTTGAACGATTCATTCACATTTACAAATTACTTAAAGATAATAACTATCGTTATGTGATTACTACTGACGTAAGAGATGTTATCTTTCAAAAGAATCCTGTTACATGGTTAGAAGAAAATCTTCCAGCAAGAGAAGATTTGGTATTTTCTTCTGAGAGCATGAAATACAAAGATGAGCCATGGGGTCGTGAGAACATCACACAATGTTATGGTCAAGGCATTTACGAAGATTTTAAGAACAACACGATCTTCAATGTCGGTGTTCTTGCTGGTCGTGGTTATGCAATGAGAGATTTAGCATTACAACTATTCTTAAACTGTATCAATAGACCAATACCAATTGTTGATCAAGCAGTATTCAATGTAATGATTTCGAGGCACCCATATATTGATTCGTCGATGTATACTGAATCGGAATACGGTTGGGCATGTCAATTAGGTACAACTGCTGACCCAAGTAAGATTGATCAATTCAGACCCCATCTTTTAGAACCATCACCGAAATTAGAAGGTGATAAGGTTGTAACTTCAACAGGAATAGAGTATACTATTGTACATCAGTATGATCGTGTGCCAGAATGGAGGAAAGTAATTGAGGCAAAATATGACGACAAATAGAATTAAAGAATTATTTTGGGAATTAGAAAAGCCATCTACTAAATGGTCAGGGTACTTTGACGTTTATGAAAAACATCTGAAGAAATTTGTGGGTAAAGCGCCACGCATTTTAGAAATTGGTGTGCTTGGTGGTGGTTCAATTGAAATGTGGTTGAAATACTTCGGATCAGATACAACAGTTGTTGCTATTGACATCAATGAAGAGTGTTTGAAATATGAATACACTGGTGATGTTAAAGTTGTGATGGGTGATCAAAGTGATCCAGCATTTTGGGATGAATTTCTCAAAACACAAAACAAGTTTGATATTGTAATTGATGACGGTTCACATGTAATGAATCATCAAATCACTACACTCAATAAAGTTTTCCCACACATCAAAGAAGGTGGTGTATTCATTTGTGAAGATACACACACAAGTTATTGGCCACATCCGTGGGGTGGTGTATTTCGTGGTGCTGGTACATTCACTGAACACTGTAAACGTGTGACAGATATTGTGAATCAACAACATTTTCAAGGCTCACCAATTTCCGATGAAGCACTTGCAGTGTATCATAATCTATACTCCGTTTCATTCTATAACAGTATGGTTGTAATGGAGAAAGAACAACTCAAGCCATTTGGCATCACAGACAACAAAGCAAACGTAGGAAGAGAACTATGAAAATAGCACTATGTATTTCCGGCCAACCAAGAATGTGGGAAAAGGGATTTGAGTACCACAATCTAAACATTATCAAAAATAACGATGTGACTGTATTTCTGCATTCGTGGGAAATGCCAGCAGAAGAAATGCAAAAAATTTCTGAGAAGTATAATGCAAAAAGTTTCATCACATCACCGAATCCTACGATTGATCTATCAAAGTATACTAATACTCCACCACCATCACCAAACTGGAAAGTCAAAGATGGTCGTATGTCAACATGGGCGCAGATGTTTGCAATCTATGAATGTATGCGTACAAAGCGTGAGTATGAAGAATATCACAACATGAAGTTTGACTGGGTTGTTCGTTCACGGTTTGACTTTGCAATCAACGTTCGTATTCCTTTCGACACATTGAATCCAAACAAACTGTACATTCCAAACTGTCGCATGTCACCTAATCGTGATTTTGGTAATGATCAGTTTGCATTCTCTTCATCAGAGAACATGGACAAGTATTCATATGCTTATCAACACTATGATGAATTCTACAACAATGGTGTGCAGTTCATGATGGAAGATTTCATGAGTGCTAACTGGAAACGATATGGCTTAGTTGGCGAAAATCTAGTGTACTGTGATGTCAATCACCCATTCTCACCTGGTGAGTACAATGGTACATGGCATTCATTGTTACGAAATGATATGGAAGAATGGCTAAAATGAATCTCATAATCTGCATGGCGGGTTATAACACCCGCTTTCATGATGTTGGCTTTGATATACCAAAATATCTTTTGCCTTGGAATGACAAGACAATCATATACGATATTTTGAAGAATCTTGGTTGGGTTAATCAACTGATTCTTGTGGCCAATAAGAGAGACATTTATTTCAAAGATCAACTGGTTGAAGCAATCAAGCCATTAGGTTGGAATGATAGTAACATTCTGTATATTGGTGATACAAAAGGTCAAGCACATACAGCAGCAATTGGTATTGAACAACTGAACAACAAATATTTACCAACATTTGTACACAATGCCGATACAATTATTAAAGGTCGTCGCATAGATTTTATTGCCGATGACTTAACTGCAAAGCATGATGCATACATTGATGTATTTGTAGGTAACTCACCAAAATATTCTTATGTTCGTGCATATGAAAACACGGTAATTGAGATTGTAGAAAAGAAACAAATCTCACCGTATGCATCGTCGGGTTTCTATGGTTTTCTGACTGGCCATCTTTACCTAGAATATTATAACAAGTTAGCCGAAAAAGATGGTGAATTATATATTGCAGATGTGATACAAAGTATGATACAATCTAATAAACAAGTATTCATGAATCCTCTTGGCAGTAATCAAGAGACAATTGTATTGGGCAGTCCACAAGAATACGGTATTGAGATAGCAAGGCAAACATTGGGTGCAAAATGAAAACGATATCATTGAAGGGTGGCTCACTAAGTAGAACTTATTGGATGCCCGATGAAAAGATTGTACGTAAAGAAATTTCACGTGTAGAAAATCGTGAGTATGGTTTCATGCGATGGTATTCTCAACTAAAGAAATTGCAAGAGTATAACACACTCTATCCCGGCTTATTTCCTAAAGTTGTGAATGCAGATTCAAACAAAACAACTGCATGGTTTGATCTGGAGTATCTTGAAGGCTTTCGTGATATCAAAACCATTCTTACTAAAGATATATTGAGTGAAGAGCAAATTTTCAGAATGAGTAAAGCAGTATGGAAAGGTTTGAATACACTTCACTCAATTAAAAAAGAACCTATTCCTGGCGCACCAAGACTTTATTTTGATGAAGAGATTGATCAGAAGATTGCTGATGCAATAAGTTTGCCATCGTTCAAAGACTTCTTTTATCGTGGCACTTATGGCTTCAATGGTGACCTTGTTGTTGGTATTGGTGGTTATCTACATGGTCTAAAAGAATACTTTGCAGAATTAGAAAACGATGAAGAGTGTAACATACATGGTAATCCTACACTTGAAAACATCATGTATTCATTCGAAGAAGACCGTGTAGTTTTTATTGATGTATATGATGAAAGCATGTGGAACACCAAGTATCTTGATTATGCACAAGTGTTACAGTGTTCACGCAGTCACTATGGTTTTATTAATGATCGTGATGTTCGTGTTGTAGGTATTGATTTGTTTAATCCACACGGTGGCACAGAACACTTTGATACATTCAATAAACACTTCATCTCTGAGTTACCAGAAGATAAAATGAAACTCATAGATATACTCGAAGCATCACAGTTTATTCGTATGCTTCCATTCAAGTTGATTGCTGGTGACATCAACAAAGCAAAATATTTTTATGCTCATGCATGTAAATTGTTTAGTAAGGCGATGAAATGAGTTTAGATTTTATGATGGATTATGACAAGTTCAAACGAACTTGGTCAGTAAAAACCGAATTGCCAGTAGAATTCAAACTTACATACTCTGCTGACATCTTTAGCCCAAGTAATCAAGATATTGTAAACATCACGAACAGTGAGCGTAGAATTATCGTGATTGATTCTGAGGTGCATGATCTATACAAAGATAGTATTGCAGCATACTTTGGTGCAGTTAAGTTGAGTT
>Ga0315903_10003368_pt1 | contig 22254 bp, 16 predicted proteins | sample LakEriMetagenome_7_FD_203524 | JGI IMG/M metagenome (GOLD analysis project Ga0315903, IMG submission 203524) | Freshwater fungal communities from buoy surface, Lake Erie, Ohio, United States - Buoy 2 MA119 | ecosystem: Environmental > Aquatic > Freshwater > Lake | place: USA: Lake Erie, Ohio... | reverse complement strand
AACATCATCTGCCTCAAACCCATGTGTTTCAATGATCGGGATATTCATTCCTTCAATGATCTTGCGAATATCAGGCAATGATGCAAGAAGATCTTCCGGAGCTTCTTCCCGGTTGGCTTTATAATCTGCAAAATCATTATGACGCTCTGTTGGTTCTTCAGTATCAAAACAAACTGCCATATGCGTTGGCTTTTGTTTGTTCAACAGATCGATCAAGGTATTGGTAAAACCAAACTGTGCATTTGTATTTTTTCCCTTGCTGGTAATTCTTGGATTACGAATCAATGCATAATACGCCCGAAATATCAAAGCAAATGCATCCAGTAAAAAAAGTTTTTTGTCCATGTATGTAATAGGGGCTAAGTATAATGTTTAAGAGATGAGCAAATTTAGGAAGAGCTGGCAGTTTTCATCACATCAAGTTTTTTATTGGCATCAAACATCAGATCTCTTAATCGGGCAGCCTCCATAAAATCAAGATCCCGAGCTGCTTTTTCCATTTCTTTCTTGATCCTTTGAATGGCTTTTTCTAATTGTGGTACCGTTTGATAGGTTTCCTGATCTTCTGCCGCCATTGCGGATATACCTGATTCCGGAATGGCGATTTTAGGATCATTTGGATCATATCCCTTGATGTCCAGTACAGAGGTTTGCGCAAAGACTTGTTCTTTACTCTTTATTACCGTTTTAGGCGTGATGCCATGTTGTTGATTATACTCCATCTGCTTCTGTCGGCGACGATTCGTTTCATCAATCGTCTTTTGCATACTATCCGTCATTTTATCTGCATAAAAGATCACTAACCCTTCAGCATTACGAGCAGCTCGCCCTGCCGTTTGTGTCAATGATTTCTCGTTACGCAGATATCCTTCTTTATCGGCATCAAGTATCGCCACTAAGGAAACCTCTGGAAGATCAAGTCCTTCACGCAAAAGATTAACACCCACCAATACATCAATCTCCCCTAATCGTAACTGCCTCAAGATCTCCACACGATCTAATGTATCTACTTCACTGTGGATGTATTTCGATTTGATGTTGATGCGATGTAAATATTTATCCATCTCTTCAGCCATTCTTTTGGTCAGTGTGGTGACCAACACACGATCTCCTTTTTTAATTCGCTTATCGATCTCATTCAATAGATCATCGATCTGATGGATACTTTGTCTAACCTCTATGGGTGGATCTAATAAACCGGTTGGACGAACCACTTGTTCCACTACTACACCACCACACAATTCTAATTCATAATCACCGGGTGTTGCAGAAACAAATACCACCTGATTCATCATGGATTCAAATTCATGAAAATTAAGTGGACGGTTATCTAATGCCGAGGGTAAACGAAAACCGTAATCTACCAAATTCATCTTTCTGCTTCTATCGCCACCATACATTCCACTCACCTGAGGAATGGTTTGATGACTCTCATCGATCATGCATAAAAAATCTTTCGGAAAATAATCCAATAAGCAGAATGGCCTTGTTCCTGGTTGACGGCGATCAAAGAATCTGGAATAGTTCTCAATACCATTACAATAGCCCAGCTCTCGTATCATTTCCAGGTCGTAATGAACACGTTCACTTAACCGTTGCGCTTCTATGAATCGCCCATTCGATTTGAAATAATCCGTCTGTGCGCGCAACTCATCCTGAATCTCATACAAAATCTGTTGCATCATATCTTTCGGAGCCAGATATAGATTGGCAGGGAAAATGGCAACATTATCGAATGAGCTGATTCTTTTCGAGGAGGAAATCTCAATAGATTCGATCTCATCAATTTCATCACCAAAAAAACTGATCCGATAGGCATGATCGAGATAGGGGAGGTTGATATCCACCGTATCTCCTTTTACTCTGAATGTACCACGTGCAAAGTCTGTTTGCGTTCGGGTGTATAATGAATTCACCAGACTATGCAAAAAGCCTTGTCGGCTCAACACCTGGCCTTTATGTATGCGGATGATGCCGTTTTCAAAATCTGAAGGATTACCCATACCATAGATACAACTCACAGAAGCTACTACAATGATATCTCTTCTTCCAGTTAGTAATTGTGAGGTAGCATGAAGTCTTAATTTATCAAGTTCTTCATTGATAGCAAGATCTTTTTCTATATAGGTATCACTTACGGGTAAATAAGCTTCCGGCTGATAATAATCATAATACGATACAAAATAACCTACCGCATTCTCTGGAAAGAATTGTTTGAACTCACCATAAAGTTGGGCTACTAATGTTTTGTTATGGGTAAGAACAAGAGTAGGGCGTTGAACATTTTGGATCACATTCGCCATAGTGAATGTTTTCCCTGATCCTGTAACGCCTAATAAGGTTTGAAATTTTTCGCCTGATAAAATTCCCTCCGTTAGCTGTCGAATCGCTTCCGGCTGATCTCCAGATGGAGTGAATGGATTATGTAATTGAAATTTACCCATCTCATTTTACCCTATTGCAAATCTTACACCTGACGGTTTAGATATTGTCCGTAATCAGGAACATTACAATGATATTCGGATTGCATGAAGGGAGAGGTGAGTAAAAAATCAGCCGTTGCCCGATCACACGCAAAAGGTAGATTCCAGGTAACGGCTAATCTCAATAATGCTTTAATATCCGGATCATGTGGCTGTGCCGCCATTGGATCCCAGAAGAAAAAAAGTAAATCAATTTTCCCTTCCGCGATCATGGAACCGATTTGTTGATCACCACCTAATGGCCCACTTAATAAACATTTTACAGGAATACCAATTTTTTCTTCAATCAATTTGCCCGTAGTGCCTGTGGCGATCAATTCATGCTCTTCCAATAAATGTCTATTACTCTCACACCAATCTAACAGATCCTTTTTTTTATGATCATGTGCAACCAGTGCTATCCGCTTTAGCTTTTGTAATATACGCTTCATTCGTATGGATTAGATACTTACGAAGCTACTGATTAGAGTGATAGATTGGGTATATTTTTCAAAAACGAATGGAGCATTTTACCCAGCCTGAGCTTCCTTGATCTTTTCGCGGATTTTCGCTTCGATCTCATTAGACAACTCCGGATTATCCAATAGTAATTGTTTAACGGTATCGCGACCTTGTCCGAGCTTATCATTATTATAACTAAACCAGGATCCACTCTTCCCAATAATACCCAACTCAACACCCATATCAATAATCTCGCCTGTCTTCGAAATACCCTCACCAAAAATGATATCGAATTCAGCCGCACGGAATGGAGGAGCAACTTTATTCTTTACTACTTTAACTTTTACACGATTACCAATGGCTTCATCACCATCCTTGATCTGCGCACTGCGGCGAATGTCTAAACGAACAGAAGCATAGAACTTCAAAGCATTACCTCCCGTTGTAGTTTCAGGATTTCCAAACATAACACCGATCTTCTCCCGAAGCTGGTTGATGAAAATACATATGGTATTGGTCTTGGAAATGGTAGCCGTTAGCTTTCGTAAAGCCTGAGACATCAAGCGAGCTTGTAATCCCATTTTACTGTCACCCATCTCTCCTTCCAATTCACCCTTGGGTACCAACGCAGCTACTGAATCAATTACCACAACATCCAACGCTCCCGATAAGATCAGACGATCAGCAATTTCTAACGCCTGCTCACCATAATCTGGCTGAGAAATCAAAAGATTGTCAATATCCACACCTAATTTTTGTGCATAAGCACTATCAAATGCATGCTCCGCATCAATAATGGCGCAAATTCCGCCCTTTTTCTGCGCTTCGGCAATAATATGGGTAGCCAACGTCGTTTTACCCGAACTCTCCGGACCATAGATCTCTACCACTCTTCCTTTAGGTAATCCGCCAATTCCTAAGGCAATATCCAACCCAATGGAACCCGTAGAAACCACTTCCTGAGTTTGCTCACCCCTCTCATTCATCATCATTACACTTCCCTTGCCAAAATCCTTATCGATCTTGTCCATCGTGAGTTTGAGGGCTTTCAGTTTTTCGTTTGACATGTATTTTTATTTTAGTGACAATCTAAATAATATTGGCAAAGATAAGGGAATTATTTTATCAAACTAATTTTTTTAGCAAAATTTTTCACTAAATAAATTAGCGTTCCTAAACGCAAAAATCCCCCGATGGGAACAACGGGGGAGCATGAGAAATCAAAGTACTATTCGGTACTGTTTGCTAGTTTAAATATAATAATTTATTACAAAAAGGTCAAATCGTTTAAAAACCATTAATCATTCCCATTATTGATTCATCATTAACGAATGAGCCGCCAGTGCCGACTAATCACTATTTTTGTGAAAATTCAACACCATGAAACATCTGTTTTTTGTCTTTCTGGCTACTTCAATTTCATTTTCAGCCCTTGCTCAGGAACCTGCCGCTGCAGCTTCTGGGGTAAAGTATGGAGCAGGTACAACGGAAACAGCTGCCATATCAGTAAATGAACTGGTCGGGAAAATGAAAGAGAATGCTTTCCAGGGAAAAATTACAGCGGTGGTCACGGAAGTATGCCAGGAAAAAGGTTGCTGGATGAAAATACAACGTGATAATAGCACACCCATGATGGTGAAATTCAAAGACTATGGTTTCTTCATGCCAAAAAATATAGTTGGGAAAAAAGTAGTACTAGAAGGTGTAGCTACTGAAAAAGAGATCTCCGTAGAACAACTCCGCCACTACGCTGAAGACGCCGGACAATCAAAAGCACAGATAAAGAAAATCAAAAAACCCCAGAAGGATATCCAGTTCACTGCAAGTGGCGTACTGGTATTGTAATCAGTAACACATAGCCGTTTTCCCTACTCATATACTACCCGCTTCAAATAATATCCGTCGGGATCCACAAAAGGCATCGTGGTGGACATCACTCTTGTCTCTTTTCCCGATACCATTATTTTCTTGCGCCCACCATCGGTTTCGATTTCTAAGGGCAAGGGCATATCCAGATTCGTAAGCGACACCATATATGCGCCCGACTGAACTTGTCGAACTTTTACCGTGAGTTTTTCAGTTGTATATAAAAACAATGTAAACAATGATGTAAGATCTCGCTTCGCATATTGATTGAAATGTTGAAGCACATCACGGGTCACCACTGTATGGGTATAAGTGTATCGCGGATCCATAGCAAACGACTTCAATGCAGCAAAGAAAATATCATCGCCCATTATATACCGGAGTGTATGCATAAAGAACGCACCTTTCCCGTAAATGTCACTATGATAGGCTTGTCTTGAATCTACTACATCTCCTTGCACAATAGGTAATTTATTTTGGGTTTGCAAAGCGATCTCTTTCATTCTCTTGAGATATGCCGCTCTACCTCCAAAATCATTATAAAATAATACATCAGCAAAACTGCAAATCCCCTCCTGTATCCACATATGACCCCAATCGGTATTGCTCACTTTATTTGCCCACCACTCATGACCAAACTCATGATGCATCAACCAGTCGAAATCTACTTCACCCATTTTAGTATAACGATATTTATTCCCGTAAGCATTCATGGTTTGATGTTCCATTCCTAAATGTGGAGTTTCAACAATTCCGATTTTTTCTTTGGCAAAAGGAAACTCCCCAAAATATTTTTCCAGCAGTTGCGTTGACCTTTCCAACAATTCTAAATGCTTAGGCGCACGATGCCTGTTATAATCAAGAACATAATATTCCATCGGCACTTTGTTGCCCGATACTGTAGTAAACTGCTTCCGCTCCACTTGATAATGCCCTACATTAAAAACAATACAATAATTGTTGATGGTATAGCTTGTTTTCCAATGCCAGATCGACTGACTACCCTTATTTTGCTGTTTGACCAATATACCCGGTCCGGCTACTACTAACCCTTTGGGTACTGTTATGATCAAATCGGCTCCCTCATCTGGTTCATCACTTGGATGATCCTTGCAAGGGAAAAAAATATCCGGCCCATCTTCCTGACAACTCATCGCAACCCAATGCCGGCCTAAACTATCTTTAGCCCATTGTATCCCGCCATCCCAAGGTGGATTCACAGCCTGATGCGGGCTTCCCCCATATTGAATTCTAACCGTATGTCGCGTAGCCGAAAGGGGTTTGGTCGTCTCTACTTTAATAAGACCTCCTTTATGGATAAAAGCGGATTGGATACCATCAACTAAAACGGTTGTAATCGTAAATAAACTATCCAAATCAAAAAGCAAAACAGAAGCGGTTTCGGTTAAATCAAAATCTATATCGGTATATCCTTTATAATACTGCTTATCTGGCTGTACGTCGAGCACTATGGTATAATGGCGAATATTCATCCGCTCTTGCTCCGGCTTTATTGGGCCCCCAGAAATATAACCCTGGGCAAAAGAGCATATTGCAGCAACAAAAACAATGGCGGTAAGAATCAGCTTTTTCATGAGTTGTGTATAATAAGTAATCAATTTACACATTTATGCGTTTGATATTTCAGTAACTTGAGCACAAATTTTTAATGTATGTCATTGAAACGTTCTATTATGATCGCAGCGGCACCCATGCTGTTGTTTTCATGCGTAAGCACCAAAAAATTCAATAGCCTTGGAAACAAATATGCTGAACTGAATAGATCATATACGGCTATTCAACGTGATCTGCAAAATTGCCGTGATGAAAAATCCGAGATCGAAAGAAGGAAAGCAGTTATGGAAGCAGAGCTGGCAGGACTTAGAGACCAGGTTGACTTTCTTAAGAAAAACAACACGAACGCTGTAAAGCAACTGGAAGACCTTTCTCTCATATCATCACAACAAGCAGCAAGTATCAAAAAGTCCATGGAGAACATTGGCATGAAAGATGCATTTATCCAGGATCTTCAAGGTCAAATGGCGCGTAAAGATTCACTCAATATGCGGCTGGTCATGAACTTGAAAGGCGCTATCGGTAACCTGGATGATCAAGATATCAATGTGAAAATCGACAAGAGTGTGGTGTATATAGATATTTCGGATAAGCTTCTCTTTAAGACAGGCAGTTATGATATTACAGAGCGTGCCAGTGAGGTATTGGGTAAAGTTGCACTGGTATTAAAGAATCAGCCAAATATTGAATTCATGGTAGAAGGCCATACAGATAATGTTGCGTACAAAGGAGCTGGAGCCATTATGGACAACTGGGATCTGAGTGTGAAACGAGCTACTGCCATCGTTCGTGTACTACAAAATAAGTATGGATTAGATCCTGCGAAAATGGCTGCTGCCGGACGTGCGGAATATCTTCCTGTCGCTCCGAATGATACACCTGAGGGCCGTGCTGCGAATCGTAGAACTCGTATCGTGATTTTACCTCAGCTAGATCAATTCTTCAAATTACTGGAACGTAAATAATCGCTCCGAATAACAAAAAAGCTGATCGAAATTTGATCAGCTTTTTTGTTTCAATTCCTCAAATCGGCCCGTCTCTCTGTTCTTTCGAACATTATCCCAATTAAAATATTTTCCATTCATGGCCACATAAACACCTAATGGTAAAGTCTGCACAAAAGCCATAGCACTTCCTAAATTAAACAACCCATCAGAGCTACCAAATTTATATGGGATCATGGCGCCGGTAAGCACTACCGTTTTATCCTTGATCTTATCAGCTAAATAACGAGCTGTATCCGCCATCGTATCCGTTCCATGAGTGATGATGATCTGCTTTTCTTCAGATTGGATACACTGTTCTGCAATAAGTGCGCGATCATGATCGGTCATATCCAAACTGTCGATCATCATCAAGGTTTTTACGTCAACCTCCATTCTACACCTGCCCAGTTTCAACATTTCCTGCATATGAGTGTCTTTGAAAAACAACTCACCGGTGATTTCATTGTACTCCTTGTCAAAAGTACCACCTGTTATCAGTATCCGAATTGCCATGAAGGCAAAAATAGGGGTTGTTTCGGTTACTTCACTAGGAGATCGTTCATATAAAATCTTTTTCTGAAGCAGGCCGGGTTTTTAATTTCAGCACACTGGAGCCAGACTTAATTCCTGCCTTCACCTCATCGCTGTCGCAAATAACCGCGTTGCCTCCTGGTAACATTGCGACAAATCTTACACGGCGATCCCTAGGGAGTTTGACTTCCTTCATGTCACGTAAGAACATGCTGATCACGCTATTGTCATCTTCAAACAACATGTAAACCATCACTTTTTGAATATCCTTATCTAGTTTATCACTAAAATCAAATGAAACAGATGCCGTCACGCTACTACCAAGTGTCATGAGCTTATCGATATTCCAAATCCCCATCTGATTGATCCGAAAGGCGTTCACCATATCAGCTTGTTTTGCCAATCGCTGCTTTTCATCTGCAATAAGCTTCTGCACTTTTTCCTGCTCTTTTAAAATGGCATCCATTGATCTTCCATTTAAAAGAGGACGAGCATAAACTGACCAAACCTCGCTTTCATATTTCTCATTCCTATACACACTTTTTATAAACGCTAAACGAAAAAGTTTCTGTTTTTTTTGAACTGGATACACTTTTACAGAATCCCAGTGCATTCGTGCAGCAGTAGCTAAATCTAAACCGGTTTTATTTTTTCCTCCGGCCATCTCCCAGGTAATGGCTTTGAATGGCTTCAAGTATGGAGCCTCACTAAGATCTGCAGCAATTTCAAAGCCGGTTAATTCACTTGTATCTGCGGATTCACTACTCAATAATTCCAGTTCCTTCAAACGATCGCTTTTTCGTTTATTTAACGCGGTCTGAAAAGAATCTTTCACCCTCCACCGAACATCATCGCCTAATTGATATAAACTATATCCATCTGATGGTCGAAATCCAGCAAGTTCTATATAACCATCTCTACCCGCTTTTAACTTTAGTTCTTCATCCTTATGATAGGCTCTCACTTCAATCATGCCGTCTGTCTGTAAATAATGCTCTCTTGTTTCATCCGTACTCATCGGAATGCCTGCCCGAAATATTTGTGCTGCATGGTGAAACTCTCTTACCTTGATCGTGATCTTCCCCGTTATTGGTTTACCAGTTTTGGTTTCGAAACTAGATGCATTGAATTTTACCAAAGAGCCTGTCTCCATTGTAACCAAAACAGCACTATCCGCATCAAATTGAAATTCCTGGAAAGGAATATTGTTCTCCGGAATCGGGGAACGAACAACCTGTTCATATACCACTGATGGCTTCTTCCCACAACTTGAAATACATACAACTAAAAAAAAGAGGATGATATTTTTCATAGACGATTATCTTTTGGATTCTAAACTATAGCAATAGGTGAAGCCGTCATGGCCGTTTATCATCAGATCCATGATGCCATCTTTATTCACATCGTCAACGATTGGGGGCATCTCACTTCTTGCAGGTATTGAAAACTTCTGTACTACTTTTTTGCGATCAATGGAAATAATCTCAACAAAACCATGATCCGCCTGACCATCAAATTGATTTAAAACAACCACGCATTTCCCATATTCAGGATGAGTAAAGGCAGAGGTACCGATAAGTGGATGATAACTATTTCGGATAGATTTTACAGTGTCATTATTATAATTGATATACCGATAGGGGATTGCCCTGTCGATTTTAATGATCTCCGCTTTCGGTTGAATGATCATCAATGAATCACAACTAGATAAAACCAATTTGTTTTTTTCTAAATTGATGCTATTTAAACTACCGTCCATGAATGGCGAAAACACCTGTATTCGTTCGATGCGTTTGCCAAATCGGTTGATAGTCGTCAAATAATTATAGGATTCCCTTTCCGCTAATTTGTACTCACTTTCAAATAATTTGATAAGGGGTTCACCATCGACAAAATGTACGGCTGCCATAAGCCCATGGCTTAAGTCATCATTGCCAATCGTCCATAATGCTTTACCTGTTTTACCATTTATGGCATAAGCACTATTATGATACCCCAGAAAAAATAAATCCTGGGTACCATCCTTGTTTAAATCTACAACTTCAGGTTTAGTATAAAAAGCAATAGTATTGGAAAAAAAAGAACCTATTTTAAAAACAGTTCGATTTTGCCCCTCCTTCCATCCTGAAAAATTGGGGATATAATATGTCCAGATTGTTTTCCCAGTAGAGGGCTCTACAGCCCTGACCTCGCCCATTTCACTTGAAAAAACAATAGCCTTGCGCCCATTGATATCCATCTCAACAGGCTCATGTTCCACATCGCCCGACACGGGTATTCTCCATACTAATTTTCCATCTAGTGTCATGCATTGAAACTCTTCATTATCATTCCCAAAATAAATGAGGTTACCTTTTAACAAAACACCATTCACATCCATATCCCCAATTTGCTCACCAGCTATTTTCCTAATGACCTTTCCCGTTTTTCTGGAAATAATGTAAATGCCCGATGCTTTATCCAAGGAATGATAATCCATGAAGTTATGGCCATTAGAACCCATGACTATATAATCCCCCGTGAAAGCAACATTGGTACGAAAACTAGCATTTCCCGTTTCACATCTCCAGTTAAGGGGATATGATGAAGTGATTTCAGGAAAGGGTTCTACGGGAATTTTATCAGACGGACTCAGACCAAGAATAAATAGGGCAGATATCCCTAATAATTTGTACATACTATCTTTTATGTTTAATATATCGAAAGTATGTAGCTACTTCTAAAGGTATAGTTAAGGAGTTCCCTTTGATCTGTTAAAACTTAATAAGACTGGATACTATCATTGATGTAGATCATATTCTCCTGTTTCAACATGCCGTACATTAACCCCCAATCATTAATCCCATTACCCACTCATCTAGATAGACATCTTCGTCTTTCAGATAACTATAATTTTTTAATACGCCCTCTTTCTGAAAACCATGCCGCTCATATAAGTGAATGGCTTTTTCATTTTCGGTGGCAACCGTCAATTCAATGCGCTTAAATCCTAATTGATGGGCAATACTAACAGATTCGGTTATTATTTTACTGCCATGCCCTTTCCCTTTATATTCCAGGGCTACCGCAACTCCGCCTAGATAAATAATATGACTGTTCCGATAGCGCATGGGCTGCAACTTGAACATGCCCGCAGGTAACCCATCCGCCTCGTATATATAAAGATGTCCCCGCTTAACGAGTTCATCAAAAATAGATTGAAAAGAAGGTTCATCCATCTGATCATATAACAACCATCTATTGTTCTCTGGATGCATGTACAAATGATATATAAACGAAAAATCTTCAGGTTTTGCTAATCTGTTCATTTCCCAAAGGTAGTTTTTCACTAACTTAATAGTTATGAGAAAATTGCTGATATCCAGTTTATTGGTTTGCTTCGTTTGCCTGGTAACGACTGCTCAAACCGCCGATCTGCTAATACAGAACGCAAGAATCCTTGATGGAACGGGTAATAGCTGGTTTTGGGGAAGTATAGACATCGTGAATGGGAAGATCACACATGTCTATCGTAACAAAATACAAGAGGTGCAGGCAAAACGCATCATTGATGCAAAGGGAATGTTGGTGACACCAGGATTTATTGATGTACACGGACATATAGAAGGCGGTATTTTCGAACGACCTACTGCCGATAATTATATCCGTGATGGAGTTACTTCTGTTGTAACCGGAAATTGTGGCGGCTCCGCCGATGATATCGCTGAATTTTTAAATCGGATTGATAGTATTAAAACCTCTATTAATGTAGCTACACTAGTTGGCCATAACACGGTTCGAAGATTGGCCATGGGTAATGGCGACCGACAAGCCTCGCCGGAAGAAATGAAGAAAATGGAAGAACTGATGGCAAAAGGCATGAAAGAAGGTGCAGTAGGGATGTCAACAGGATTGATCTACTTACCAGGTATGTATGCCAATACACAGGAGATCGTCAATCTCGCGAGAGTGGCTAATGCATATGGAGGCGTTTACGCTACACATATGCGGAACGAGGGATTGAACGTTACCGATGCGATAGAAGAAGCCTTAACCATAGGGAGAGAATCTGGCATTCCTGTTCAGATTTCTCATTTTAAAGTCGCCGGTAATGCAAATTGGGGCCGATCTATTGAAACATTAAACATGGTGAAACAAGCCAGGGAACAAGGATATGATGTTACCATCGACCAATATCCCTATACGGCTTCTTCTACCAACTTGGCTACACAAGTGCCGGATTGGGCATTGGCTGGCGGACTTGACTCTTTACGTGAACGCATTAAGAATAAGAATACTCGAGAGCAGATCAAAATGGAAATGCGGAAAAGTAAGCAGAACGGAAAAATAAAAAGCTACAGCTATGCTGTGGTGGCGAGTTATGCTCCGGACACATCATATAATGGAAAAAATATAAGTGAGATCAACAAGCTCAACGGACGAAAAGCCAATCTAAAAAATGAGGCGGAAACTATTTTAGAAATGTTGGAGAAGAGCAATGCACAAATGGTGTATCACAGCATGAATGAAAATGATGTGAAGTACTTTATGCAATATCCATTTAACATGCCCGCAGCTGATGCTGGCGTTTCCAATGGAAAAGGAATGCCTCACCCTAGAGGATATGGAACCAATTCAAGAGTACTGGCCAGATACGTACGCGAATTCAAGATCATATCCGTGGAGGAAGCAGTGAGAAGAATGACTTCGCTACCGGCGCAAAAATTCGGATTAAAAGATCGTGGGCTGATAAAAGAAGGTATGGCAGCAGACATCGTGATCTTTGACGAAAACACGATACAAGATAATGCTACCTTCGATGCTCCACATCAATTCGCCACAGGAATTCCCTATGTGATCGTGAATGGAGAAGTAGTGGTGGAGAACACTATTCACACCGGAATAAGAAGTGGGAAATCGCTTAAAAACAAGTAACATGAATGGCCTGACTACAGCAGAGGTTGAAGAAAAAAGAAAACAATTCGGCGCCAATACCATTGAATTTAAAGAGGATCGTGTCTTTCTCAGTGTGCTGAAAGAGATCGTTCTAGAACCAATGTTTCTCCTGCTACTCGCCGCTTGTATCATTTATTTTTTAACGGGGCAGCAGCAAGAGGGTATCATCATGTTGGTCTCCATTTTCCTCGTGGCCGGCATTTCTATTTTTCAGGAATACAGAAGCCGTAATGCAATCGCTGCTTTAAAAAAACTATCACAAGCTCATGTAAATGTGCTCCGCAACCACAAGGAAGAGAAAATAAATATTGAAGATGTAGTAATGGATGATATCATCCTTATGGAAGAAGGAGAACTTATTGCTGCAGATGCCGCATTAACCGAAAGTCGAGATTTCACCGTTAACGAATCTATCTTAACTGGCGAAGCTTTTGCGGTTACTAAACAGATTGGAGATCAATTATACAGAGGTACACTGGTAACCAGTGGGAGGGCTATGGCAAGAGTGAATGCCATTGGGAAAAATACAGCATTTGGAAAAGTCGCAGATGCTGTACAAGAAGTACAAACCCAAAAAACACCGCTGCAACTCCAGATCAAATCGTTCGTGAAAAATATGGTGTTGGTTGGTGCAATGGCGTTTGTTCTCGTGGTTGTATTGAATTATGTTCAAACGCATGAGCTGATCACCTCTATTATGCAGGGACTTACTCTGGCGATGAGTATCCTTCCAGAAGAAATTCCGGTGGCTTTCAGTACATTCCAGGCTTTAGGAGCATTTCGATTACTCCGCCAAAACATCATTGTAAAGCAGCCACAATATGTGGAAACATTGGGTGCGGCCAGCGTTATATGTGCCGATAAAACGGGGACACTTACCGAAAATAAAATGAGTATCGAATGGTTATATGATAGCTCTTCTAATCAAATAATTTCTACGAATGAAGAAAAGCTTCCGATTGAACTTATTGAATATGCCATGTGGAGTAGCGAAACATCTCCTTTCGATCCCATGGAAAAAGCCATTCATCAGCTTTATGAAAAAATAGCTACAGACGATCTTCGTATTCATCATGATCAAATTCATGAATACCCAATAAGTGGTACTCCTCCAATTATGACGCATATCTTTCAACATAAACATGAAGGGGTGAAGGTGATAGCTGCTAAAGGAGCGGTTGAACGGATCATACGTATTTGTAAATTAACGCCAGAAGAAACTACACAAGTCTCCAGTCAGGCGCTGGCGTTTGCCAAACAAGGGTTACGGGTGCTAGGGGTGGCAAAGGGTAGCTGGACGGGTATAAACTGGCCGGAAGAACAAGATGATTTTAATTGGTCTTTTCTTGGATTAGTCGCTTTTCAGGATCCGCCAAAAGCAAACATAAAAGAAACGATCTCTCAATTTACCCATGCCGGCATCTCTGTTAAAATGATCACAGGTGATTACCCGGAAACAGCTGCGGCAATTGCGAGCCAAATAGGTTTGGCTCAGAGCGAAGAAATACTGACTGGCGAAAAAATTAAACTGCTATCGGTTGAAGCGCTAAAAGAAAAAATAAAACACGTAACCATTTTTGCCCGAATGTTCCCGGAAGCAAAATTAAAAATTATAAATGCACTAAAAGAAAATGGTGAGATCGTTGCCATGACGGGTGACGGCGTTAACGATGGGCCCGCACTTAAAGCTGCACATATCGGTATAGCAATGGGCAAACGAGGTTCAGAGGTTGCAAAAAGTTCTGCCTCACTCATCCTTACCGATGATGATCTTGGACATATGGTGGAAGCAGTAGCCTTGGGAAGAAAAATATATGACAACCTAAAAAAGGCGATTCAATACATCGTGTCCATTCACATTCCCATCATTCTGATTGTCACACTACCGCTTGTATTAGGATGGACTTTTACAGATATATTCTCACCTGTTCACGTAATCTTTATGGAACTGATCATGGGACCAACCTGTTCGATCATCTATGAAAACGAACCGATGGAACCAGGAACGATGAATCGACCACCAAGGTTAATGACGAATACGTTTCTTTCACTACGACAACTCATGATCAGTGTTATACAAGGCTTGATGATCACAATAGGTTGCTTGATCATCGGTTATATTCATATCCAACAGGATTATGCAAATGATATGGTCAGGACGATCATTTTCACCACGCTGCTCTTGTCGAATGTATTTTTGACATTAGCGAATAGATCTTTTTATCATTCCATATTCAAAACATTTCGCTACAAAAACAATCTTCTTCCGGCGATATTATCCGTAACCCTCTTGTTTATTGTTGCCTTGCTCTATATTCCCGGATTACATAATCTATTCCGCACCACATCACTGAGCGTAACACATCTCGGATTCTGTGCGGCAACAGCATTGGTATCCACCTGGTGGATCGAGATCATCAAATGGTTGAAACGACGCGGAAGACTAGCGGAAGACTTTTTAAACAAGTGATTCGTTGATGATCTGCTGGCAAATCCATTCCTGTCGTGGTAAATGAAACGGACCTTTGAAAAGATTTCCTTTTGCCGTTTGGGCGATTCGTCCATCACGATGCAAATATCCATACCACTCACCATTATGAGGATCGTGAAAATGCGCATAAGCATAATCATGAACCTTTTGATGCCAGTTCCAATATTTTTCATCACCCGTCATCAAATAAGCATACAATGTAGCGATGATGGTTTCATTGTGTGGCCACCAGAATTTCATATCCTGCCAGTACTCCTGTACCGGTTTGTTATAGACATCCCGGAAATATAAAATACCACCATATTCTTCATCCCAACCACGCGCCCACATATAATCCAACATGCGACAACCCAATGCGATCATCTCTGGATCGTTATTCCGATATTTTGCTTCATGTAAAATAAACCATGCGCCTTCTATTGCATGTCCTGGATTCAACGTACGGCCATCGATGTGATCAATGATTGATCCATCGGGTGCTACCTGCTCCATAACACAGCGGATATCATCTTTCACAAAATCTTTTTCAATTTCGGCAATCCATTTACGAATCCACTCATCACAGCGGGGATCACCTATGGTTTCCCGCACTTGTTGTGCTGTGTTGATCATGATCATCGGCACACCGATTCCTTTTGCCGGACGAGTATTCTCAAATTTTGCGGGAAGTAATCCTGGAGTTGATGCATACTTTATGCATTCACCAAATAACGCACGGGCTTTTGCCGCTATCGTTTCATCACCTGATGCTTTTGCATAAGCTGCCATCGCAATAGTGGCAAAGGTTTCAGAGAAAAAATATCTACGCTTTCGAATAGGCTTCCCGTCTCGGGTGACATGAAAGAACATTCTTCCATCAGTATCAAAACAATGATTCAATAAAAAATCAATTCCTTTTTTTGCCCCATCCAACCATTCCTGTCTTGGCTCAATAGTATTATACAAAGTGGATAGCATCCATGCGCCACGGCCTTGTATCCATACAGCTTTATCATCATCAATCAAACTCCCGTCGGCATCACGCATAAATAAATAGCCGCCAAACTCCTCGTCTATACTTCTAGGAAACCAAAAGGGAATGGTGTCTTCTAAAAGTTGATTACGATAAAACGCAGCTCGTTCAAGTAATTTTTCTTTCATCTTACTATTTCTTTTACAGGAACTCGAACAAAATATAAATCTCGAATTCCTTCATATAACAAACCTATCGTTTTTTCATCTAGTCGAACCATCACCGAATATCCAAATGAGGAGCGCTCATCAATCAATAAGGAATATGGCCATGTATCTCCAAAGTCTTTACTGGCGCGAATCGACATATTAATCCTAGACAAAGATGAATTTGGATTGCTAAAGAATAAAATATCTTTCAATCCCTCTCTTGTTTGCACATTTGCTTTGGTAAAACCAGCCATACAAATAGGATCTTCTAACGTATTATATGAAGTGGGGTGCTCCAGCCAAGTTTGGCCCATATCGGATGTAGTAGCCACACTTCTATATTTACCACGATTGTCGCGCATACTTAACATCAAAGTGCCCGACTGCAATTCTTCCACCTGAGCTTCTGTCGTATTAGATTTAGCCGCGACACCTCGCTTCCAGTTTTTCCCTCTGTCTATACTATATATAATGGTGGCGTGAGGCATATGGGCTTTATCCCAGTATTGTGCGGCAAATACAATGGTTCCATTTTTCATCACCATACCGTTTCCTGGTCCTTGGAAAAATAATTTCCAGGCAGGGTCTTTCACCTGGGGGGTTATACTAACCGGTTTGGTCCAAGTCAATCCATCATCATGGCTTTCAGCTATGACCAACTGACCCGTTTCATCCGGAGTAAGGCCCGGGCCAGAGCCAGCAATAGATCGATTTCCCTTGCTCCATAAGGCTACCACAAATAATTTTTTACTGATCGGATCAAAAACGATAGCAGGATCACCGACGCCATTATTATCATGAGGCTCACCCATATCCATGATGATCTTCATCGGTTCCCATGTATTCCCGCCATCAGTGCTTCGACTCATACCCACATCCACATTCGCCGGAAGGTCGCCACTATGTTTATAGCGTATATCGTAAACAGCTATCAACGTTTTTTTATCAGTGATCGCCATGCCGGGAATACGATACGTATGAACGCCATCATCCCATGCACTTCGAACAGCTGTTCCAATCTTTTTGGAAAATCCTCCGCCAACTTCTTCAACTTCAATCCTGGATGTTGGATTCACCGACAATGATGTTACATGCATGTCGATATTACCATCTAATGAAACGTTTGGTTTCAATTTAACGGCAACCCATAAATAGGTATAACCCGGATTAAGCATAATACCATCCAGTTTGCATTTTTCTGCAGGAGCAAATCCCTGAACATTTGCTTTTGGATCGAAATTGGGTTGCAGTACATTTTGATAAATAAATATAGAATCAAGTAATGAATGGGCCTTCTTATTAAAATTAAAATGAAGAGCGTCAACTGTAAAACCTGTACTATCCGTATAAATTGCCAGATGCAAAAAAACATTTCTAGTTTGCTCTCTGATCAAAGGGGCAACAGGCGCAGTTGCTTTTACCTTAATGACAGGTTGGTTCTGTGCAAAAATGCTCAGCGGTATAAATAATCCAGTAAAAAAAACATATTGAATGAATCTATACATACGTTCAAAAATAGAGTAGAAATAGTTTACTTCAGCTGTTTTGAGAAGGAATAAAAACTAACTCCGCTCGCTGAAACCAGTTCTCAAAATGTACTGCATATCGGCCATCAATCTCTCTTCGCTTTAATTTAAGGGTGGGCGTTAGCATATTATTTTCAATCGTCCAGTTATCTTCCAACACAACTGCTTTTCCAATTTTTTCATGCGCATCTAATTGAGCATTGATCTTCTTTATATGACAAGATAGTTCTTCGATCATGGATTCGCGTTTGCGGATTTTACCCGTTTCGGTTAGGGTGATCAACACAATAGGCTGGGGAAGAGCTTCTCCGGTTACGTAACTCATTTCAACATCAGCATGATCACCAACTTTCATTTCTATAGGACCGGGTACTACATATTTTCCTTTACTTGTCTTGAAAACTTCTTTCGTCCGGCCTATGATCTTTAAAAACCCATCTGCATCAAGCCTTCCGCGATCTCCGGTCTTTAAATACCCATCTTCGGTAAAAGTAGCTGCTGTAAGTTCCGGATCGTTATAATAACCATCCATCATTCCTTGATGACGAATGAAGATTTCATCATCCTCGCCAAATTTTAGATCCACGTGATCAAGCAGATGGCCAACAAATCCTGGTCTGGCTTCTTCAATTAAACTTCCGAAACTATAGGCAAAATTTTCAGTCATCGCATATCCTTCAGCAATTACAAATCCGATCTTACGATACCACCGTAATAATTCTTCAGGAATAGGAGAGGCGCCGGTGTACATGATGCGCGTTTCTGCAAAACCAAATCCTTTTCGAATTTTGTTTTTTATGAATGATGAGAGAATCGGAATGGATAACAGCGTATTTAATCGCTTTTGAGAAATTTTAGTTAGAATGCCCTCCTGAAATTTCTTCCAGATCCTTGGAACACCTAAAAATAAAGTAGGTCGTGCTTCCCGAAGATTATCCAAAAAACTATCCAGTGATTCTGCAAATGAAATTTGACCACCACTATATAGTGCTCCTTGTTCTACAAAAAATCGTTCGGCAATATGCGCAAGGGGTAAATAGGAAAAGAAGCGCTCATTCGATTGTAATCCAATATAATCAACCGCATTTGTAGCAGCGAATCCATAATTACCGATCTTATGCATCACCCCTTTGGGAGTCCCAGTTGAACCGGAGGTATAAATTATAGTAGCAAGTTCTTCATTGGCACGAATGATATTCCCTTCCAAAGGCTGATGTCCCAATGTAAATTCATCCCACGAAATACCTGCATCAGGTCCGTAAAGAGGAAAAGAAACGACTTGAACATGTTGTGGTACGCCCACTTTCATTTGGTCCCATCCATCCAGCTTTCCAACAAACACCATGGAAGCTTCACTATGCTCCAGAATTTGCTGAATGGTTGCCGCGGTCAGGTTCGGGTAAAGCGGAACAGATACATGACCAGCCATCATAATCGCCAGATCGGCCATGATCCAATGCGCACAATTTTTGGAAAGTATAGCAATATGACTTCCTTCTTTCAATCCGCTTGCCTGTAAAGCAGCGGCGAGCTTTCGGATCTCCAAACCCGCATCGCGCCAGCTCCACTCATGCCACCGTCCATTTATCGGCTGCCGTAAAAAAAGGTTGTCAGGTGAAGTACTCTCCCAATGATATAATTTTTCTAATGGTGATAAATATGTCGTCGGTTCCGGCATGGTCGTGCGTTAAGGATTGTCGTCTGGTGTTCAAAATAAGCTTTTTTTATTTTCTCCAAACTAGGAAATGATCGTTAAAGGGGGTGATTTGTTATACACAATACCCTCCGGCCGACTTAAGCTGATTATCTTTGTATAATGAACGATTATCTGGCTGGGTTAAATGAAAAACAACAGGAAGCGGTAACGCATATCGATGGCCCTTTAATGATCGTAGCGGGTGCTGGAAGCGGAAAAACAAAAGTGCTGACTACGCGAATTGCACATCTTATGTCAAAGGGGGTGGATTCTTTCAATATCCTCGCGCTGACCTTTACCAATAAAGCAGCCAAGGAAATGAAGGAGCGCGTGGAGCATATCCTGGGTAATAACGAAGCCAGAAATCTATACATCGGAACGTTTCACTCGGTTTTTGCCCGGATCATGCGACTAGAGGCACCCAAGATCGGGTACCCTGCCAACTTCACGATTTACGATACCGACGATGCAAAATCTGTCGTGAAAACGGTGATCAATGAATTGAATCTGGACGATAAACACTATAAACCAAGCACTGTTTATAATCGCATTTCGGCAGCAAAGAATGCTCTGGTAACCGCCACAGAATATGCAAATGATTATGGTCTTCAACAAGAAGACATGCGTTCGAACCGACCTGCTATTGCACAGATCTATAAAGCGTATGTAGCGCGCTGCTTCAAAAACGGAGCTATGGATTTTGATGATCTGTTGCTGAAATTCTATGAACTGCTCTCGAATGTTCCGGAAGCGCTTCATAAGTATCAGCATAAATTCAAATATATCCTGATCGATGAGTATCAGGATACGAATCCTGCGCAGTATGAGATCATCAAACTATTGGGGGCGGCATATGAGAATGTTTGCGTAGTAGGTGATGACGCCCAATCGATCTACTCTTTCCGTGGCGCCACCATCCAGAATATTCTGCAGTTCCAGAAAGACTATGAAAGCGTACATGTAGTAAAGCTGGAACAAAATTATCGCTCTACACAAAATATTATCAGCATTGCCAATCAGATCATCGCCAATAATAAAGGACAAATTCCAAAAGAATTGTGGACCGATAACGATCAGGGAGAAAAAATACGTATTGTACGAACCCAAACGGATAATGATGAAGGGAAATATGTGGCGGATGCTATTCAGGAGCAAAAACTTCGTTATCATTTCAACAACCGCGATTTCGCAATCTTATACCGTACAAATGCCCAGAGCCGTGCATTTGAAGAAGCCCTGCGCAGAATGGCGATACCCTATACCATTTTTGGTGGACTGAGCTTTTATCAACGCAAAGAGATAAAAGATTATATCGCTTATCTACGATTAACGGTAAACTCACGTGATGAAGAAGCTTTGAAACGTATCATCAATTATCCCGTAAGAGGCATTGGTAAAACAACGATAGACAAATTGGTACTTCTCGCGAATGAAAAACAGCTTACCATGTGGGAAGTGTTATGCAATGCAGGAATGTATGGATTTAAATCATCAACGCTGGAGGCTATCGATCAGTTTGTTACCATGATGAAAAGCTTTACCTCCATGCTCGAAAAACAGAACGCTTTTGATGTGGCCATGCATATTGGTAAGCATACCAATCTGGTTAAGGAGTTGTTCAACGATAAGAGTACGGAAGGCATGCAGCGGTATGAGAACATCCAGGAATTATTGAACTCTATTAAAGAATGGGTGGAGAGTCCGGACAATGAAGAAGGTGAAGTAATAAGTAAATCACTCGGTGCCTATCTGCAACAAATTACTCTACTAACCGATGCGGATGATAAAGATGAAAATGCAGATACCGTAAAAATGATGACCATTCACGCTGCGAAAGGGCTTGAGTTTCCATGCGTATTCGCAGCCGGTTTGGAAGAATCGCTTTTTCCCAATGCTATGGCCATTAATACGCGGGAAGAGCTGGAAGAAGAACGACGATTGTTTTATGTGGTGATCACGCGTGCAAAGAAAAAACTTTGGATATCCTACGCCAATACACGTTATAAATTCGGACAGCTGATACAAAATGAGCCTTCACGCTTTTTAGAAGAACTTCCGGAAGAATTCATTGATCGTTCATTTGCCGGTGGAGGCATGCGTAACCAGGGAATGGGAAGCGCATTCGATCGGATGCATGGTGGATGGAAGACTAGTGGATTCAACACCTCTTCAAATAAAGCAAGTGATGCGGAGAAACGATATGGCCCACCACCAAAAGCGCGAACGCAAACACCTTCATTCATCCCGCCAAAAGCGCCGGCAAAAACAGTAGAACATACCCCCAGTGCTGATTTCCAACCCAGCGACACCTCTGCACTACAGGAAGGGAATCGAGTAGAGCATCAAAAGTTTGGATTTGGGATCGTGGTGAAAATGGAAGGAGCGGCACATAACCCGATCGCTACGATAAAATTTGATCTTAATGGTGAAAAAAAGATCATGCTGAACTATGCTCGGCTACGCATTATTGTAGAATAAATAGCCTGCAGAATTACAGCCCCCTGTGCAGCATTCGCTGGTCTTCCCTCTGGCATTGTAGGAGTCAAGCTATTAAATGCAAAGG
>Ga0315903_10003366_pt1 | contig 22255 bp, 16 predicted proteins | sample LakEriMetagenome_7_FD_203524 | JGI IMG/M metagenome (GOLD analysis project Ga0315903, IMG submission 203524) | Freshwater fungal communities from buoy surface, Lake Erie, Ohio, United States - Buoy 2 MA119 | ecosystem: Environmental > Aquatic > Freshwater > Lake | place: USA: Lake Erie, Ohio... | reverse complement strand
TCAGATATAAAAAGTGAATATTTGAACCGTGGTACCATTGTTATCTAAAACATATATATTCAGACTATTTATAGTGTATGGAAACTTCCGAGTATGAATTGTATAAGGGAAAAAGCTTTGCTTCACTGTGCAAAGATATTGTCAGCAATTCTGAAGAAAAGAAGCAGCAATTAGATGTTTTGATTACAGATCTTCGTGAAATGATTAAAACAGTAAACGATGCTGTTACAATTGTACCACTATTAAAGGAATATTTTGACGCTGGTATAAGAAACGACGAACAATTAATTAAACTGGCTGCAATTGTTCAAAGACTCATGGCAGATAGAGCAGGTGCAGAATCAGATTCCAACAGTGGTATATTGACGGACGACGAAAAGAAACAGTTGATGAGTGTTATAGAAGAGGCGGCAAAGCCTGTTCAAAAAATTAAACAACCAACCGACGAAAGATCATAATGGCATATGTAAATGCAGAACGTCGCAGTGATCTTAATGTAAAACAAGACGATTTGCTTGCGTCGAAACGTTTTGTGTTGGAAAGAAAACCGGATAGTTCATTTTTTTACGAGTTGGAAGAAGCTGTAGTATTGGATGTGGTGATGGACGAAAACCATCCATTGGTAAAAAATAATGCAGTTTTGGTTGGGGCCATGCCACCTAACATAGATGGTAGTGAAGTACAAGAAGGAACAGAAGATTACGGTAGAATTGGATGCATCAAGTTCAGATTCTTGAATTCGGAAAGAAACAAGAAAAAAGAACAACTTAATTGGGCATATCCAATAGAATGTACAGGAATAACAGAATGGCCGCTCATGAATGAAACGGTTATTGTTGGTGTATATTTGGGCAAGTTCTATTACAGTAGGAAATTGAATTTCAATTCCATCATAAATTCAAATGCTTCTTTCATAACAGAGAGAGTTGTTGGAAAAGTTGACGAAAACATAAATGAATATACGGAAAAACCATATGAGGGTCCAAGATCACAGTTGAATTATTACGGAGGACCAAATTATACGGGAGTTCTTGGTCAATATTTCAAGTTTAATCCTAAAATCAGAGGATTGAAACGATATGAAGGAGACACTATTTTAGAATCAAGATTTGGTTCATCGGTGCGATTTGGCGCATATGATGATAATCGTACAAATGACAGCGGGCTGAATGATTATTCTGATGGTGGTGGAAATCCGATGATATTGATCAGAAATAGACAAGCGCCGATAAAAAATCCAGAAGGACAAACCGCAAGAGGGTACACGCGAGAAGACATAAACAAAGATGGATCTTCAATTCATATTACATCTGGGAAAACAATTTCAAAATTTGCCCCAGAGACAAAAAATGCAATAATAAGTGGAAATAAGCCTGTACAGCTTCCTAAATTTGACGGAGATCAAATTGTAATCAACAGTGATAGATTGGTATTTTCTTCTAAGTCAAATGAAATGTTTTTCTTTTCCAAGAAAAAAATTGGAATGACAAGTGATGACACTATTTCCATTTCATGCCCAAACACGTTGACTTTGACTTCATTAAAGGTTGCTACAATAAATTCTCCACAAATATTTTTGGGAGATCATGCAAAAATATATGAGCCTGCATTACTGGGACGTTCTACAGTGGCTTGGATGTATGCGATGTGCGATTGGATGCTTTTGAATGTAAACACGCAAATACAAATATTGACCACATTGATTTCATTTGCCACACCGGGAACGGGCCATAGTCACATCGGAAACATGGGAAAACCTACTCCAATATTTCCACCATCTGTTGTGGCTCCTCTTGCTCTTTGGGCAGAGCAATTACAATCTTTACAAGCATCTCAAATTAGTTTGTTGGCACTTCGTTCGCAGTTAAGTGAGCTTATGAGTAGTAGAGTGTTTGTATCAGGAGGATCGGATTAATAGCCTATGGAATTTCCAAAATTTACAGCACCAACAATATCAATCAGTTCACAAACATCACTGAGTAGTATTGCAAAATCGTCTATACCTTCCATTAGTTCTCCAACAGGGCCGATCAACATAAGTGGTGTATCTAGTCAATTGTCTTTGTCTTCTATAGCTTCAAATGCCAAGGTACCGACTTCATTATCAGGGGCGGCAAGTTCTTTGGGAGTACCAACGACCGTCGGTGGTATATCCTCCGCATTGGGAGGACCAACTTCGCTATCGGCGGGATTGAGTTCCGCTGGCATTCCTACTACTTTACCAAATATATCGGCAGCAATACCTAATTTTTCAGCCACTTTACCGACACTCCCTACATTAAAATTGACACCAATTTCAAATTTTCCGGGACTAGATCAAGCTGGGATTTTACTTGGGGCTGGACCAAAATTTGCTGCTGAAAAAATTGCTAAACTAAAATCGATTGTTCCTCCATTTGCGCCGGGACTAAAGTTGAATATGGGAATGGTTGCCGGTGCATTATCGGTTATCAAAGCAATATCTTCGGCAAATCCATCAGAATTATTGAAGCAAATAACTTCAAGTATTGCCGAAGACATAAAAGGTCAAGTTGGAGATGTTGCAAAGAGTGCATTAGATAGTACAGGAATTTCTAATATTCAAGGCCAAATACAAGGATTACAGAGTAGCGTAGAATCCACAGTATCTGGTGTTACGGGTGCAGTACAGGAAAACATATCCACTGTTACAGGGGCTGCACAGGATGCGGCTGCTTCTGTAACAAACCCTATACAAGAAACCGTATCTAATACAACATCGACGGTTAATGACAAAATAAGTGCTCTCAGCTTCCCACCATCGGGATAATTATCAAAAATACATTATATTTATATAAGGAACCATATATATGAAAAAGCAGGAACTTGTAGAAATTATAAGAACTCTAGTAAAAGAAGAAGTTAATAATGCACTTCCACATCTTCTTATGGAAGTTTTGGCAGAAAAAATGGTGCAAAATTCAAACTCTTTGTTGGAAACAAAAAAGCCAACAGAGCAGCTTCCAAAAAGAACACCAAATGTTTCTTTTGAAGCAACTCCAAAACAGTCACCAGTTCAAGCGCCAAAAACGTTCACAACAAACCCAATTTTGAATCAAGTGCTCAATGAAACTGTTGGAGGGATTCCACAAGAAGAATCTTCTGGTACACCATCCGCAATAGATGCACTTCAAAGTCTTCCAAAACAAGTATTGGCGGAAAACAAAGAAGTTGCAGCGGTCGCATCTGCAATGACAAGAGACTATTCTCAACTATTGAAAGCAATTGACACGAAAGCAAAAGCTAAAAGACCATAATGGCAACACAAAACGCACAACCTTATGGAATAACTCTACCCATAACACATGGGCCAAGTGGATATTTTAATCAAAGTTATAGCGTGGGAGAACAAATTAAAAGTAATCTAAACTTATTGCTGAGAACAAAAAAGGGAGAAAGAAGAATGAATCCTGATTTTGGTTCTGGATTATGGAGCGTGTTGTTCGAGAATAATGTGGAGGAAATTGGTCAAATTGTTGAATCCACTATCAGAAAAGATATATCAAGATGGATGAATTATGTGAATGTCGAATCTGTTGATGTTGATAGAACAAGTGATAGTTCGCAACACAGAATAAATGTTTCCGTAGTATACACTGTCCCAGTTGTTGGAATAACAAACGAGCAAGTATTACAAGTTGACATGAACACAACCAACGTATGATATTAGACACACCAAAATCATTTCTACCGGGCAAAAAAGATGTCAAATATCTTAACAAGGATTTTTCCCAACTAAAATCCAGCTTGATTGAATTTGCCAAAACATATTATCCAAATACATATAAGGATTTCAGTGATGCATCAACAGGAATGATGTACATAGAAATGGCGGCGTATGTTGGAGATGTGCTTTCATACTATATTGATTATCAGTTCAAGGAATCGATGTTAGTAAATGCAGAAGAGCGCCAAAACATTATTGATGCGGCAAGATCTGTTGGTTACAAAACAAAGCCAAGCACACCAAGTTTCACAAAATTGGATGTATATCAACTTATTCCTTCAAAAATAAATGAAGATGGCAGTATATCTCCAGACATGAAATATGCTCAGATTATAAAGCCGGGCATGGCGTGCAGCAGCGACTCTGGCATACCGTTTCTTACTAGTGTTCCCGTTGATTTTACTGTTGATACCAAGAATGATCCGTTGGAAATTTCCGTTTATCAAAGAAACGCTGCTGGTCAACCTGAATTTTATGTATTGAAAAAGACAGTAAGTGCATTTTCTGGTCAAATATCCACTGCCACAATTTCGGTTTCTTCTCCTGTTCCATTTTTCAAAGTTACTCTTTCAGATACAAATGTTATTGAAGTTATGGATGTATATGACTCCGATGGCAACAGATGGTATGAGACAGATTATCTTGCACAAGATCTTGTTCCTATTGAAAGTGAAAACATATTCAAGAATGATTCTGCATTATCAACATATCGTGATACTGTTCCTTTCCTATTAAGATATCTGAGAACACCGAAAAGATTTGTCACGGGGGTTGGTGCCGACAACACAACATTTTTGGAATTTGGATCTGGAACCAATGTTTCAGACGACGAAGTTATTATTCCAAATGTGTATACAGTGAACAGAGTTTCAACTTTTAGAAATGAAACTGCCACATATGATCCATCAAATTTCTTGTCATCAAGAGCATTTGGTCAAGCACCTTCAAATACTTCATTGACAGTTCGTTATGTTGTTGGTGGCGGAATAACCAGCAATGTTAACGCAAATTCAATAAAGAACGTAACAGCGGTTGATTTCTTCGGTGATATAACAGAACTTCCTGTTTTTGAACAGAATTTGACCACATTGGTAAGAAAGTCCATAAAAGTCAATAATCCATCTCCAGCGACAGGTGGTCGTAACGCCGAAACAAATGATGAAATACGAAATAATGCTCTTGCTAGTGTAGCAGCACAAGGTAGAGCAGTAACACAAAAAGATTATGTTATACGAGCATATGCGATGCCTTCAAAATTTGGATCGGTTGCAAAAGCATGGGCAGTGTCGGATGCACAATTGAATCCACAAAATATCCAAGCACAGCCGCAGTCAGATGTAACAAGTTCACTTTCTCCATCAGCAACAAATAACAAAACATTGCAGGCTGCAAACTCATTTGCGATAAATCTTTATTTGCTTGGTTATAACACAAATCAGAACTTGATTGCAACAAACGAGGCAATTCGTCAAAATCTCAAAAACTATTTGAATCAGTATCGTATGTTGACCGACAGTGTTAATCTTCTTGATGGATATATCATCAACATTGGTGTCGATTTTACGATCATTGCATACAAGAATTACAACAAGAGAGAAGTGTTGGCAAACTGCATATCACTTGTTCAGAAATTCTTTGATATCAATAATATTCAATTCTGCCAACCAATCAATTTAAGCAGACTTGAATTGGAAATTGCAAAGGTGGACGGAGTTCAGTCTGTATCATCATTGAAGATAAAGAATCTTACACTGCGTGATGGCGATTATTCTCCATATGAGTATGATATTGAAAAAGCGACTATGGACAAAGTGGTATATCCTTCCATAGATCCTAGCGTGTTTGAGGTTAAATTCCCATCAAAGGATATAGTAGGCCGCGTAAGTTGATTTATAACACCATGCACTATTTCTTATATCCAACCAAAGACGCATACATAAGCAACGACCCAGCATATATCACCAAGAATACTGGGCTGGATGAAATCTTGGAAGTTGAAAAGAGAATTTCATTCACAAGTTGTGCCAGTTTAGGTTCATATATCATAGAAGTTGGATATACCAGTTCAAGTATTGAACTTTTAAGTGGATCAATGTCATCTTCATATGACTCTGGATCAACAGATCCAAGAGTAGTATCAAGTTCATATGTGTACAAAAATTCTCCATCGGCTGGTGCAGTTTTGTCAAGAGCACTTCTTCATTTCGATCTATCAACCATTTCGGCATCACTGGCATCAAGTGATGCAAATAAGCCAGTAAATCCAAGATTTTATCTTAATCTCAAGATTTGTGAAAGTACGGAAGTACCTACCAAGTATTCATTGGCGGCATATCCAATATCTCAATCATGGTTGATGGGAACTGGTTACAAGTATGATGGAACAACAGCACCAGACGGTGTAACATGGAAATTTTCAGATGGATATATTGAAAAGTGGGTAAGTGGATCTTTGATTGATTGTACAGGCGGCGGAAATTGGTGGATATCATCAAGTCTAGTCAGCGGTTCTGCGGTTGGAATTGTTGGTAGTGGATCTGGCTATGTTCAACCATCATATGAAAATTGGTATTTTACATCAAGCACGGTTCCTACCACTGGATCATATGGATCGGGCCAAACCTTTGATTATGAAAGTGGAGATGTCAGAATGGATGTCTCCAATATGGTATATGCTTGGCTAAGTGGATCATTGGTTAATAACGGATTGATTCTTATGCATGGCGATGAATCAAGTTCTATTGACTATGGATCACTGAAATTCTTCAGTAAGGAAACCAATACTGTATATTCTCCATATTTGGATATGTGTTGGCATGATTCTGTATTCATTACGGGAAGTACGGACCCGATTCAGATCAGAGATTCTGTAGTGAATATGAAAAATATGGCATCTGAATATAAGTTTGGATCTATTGTACGAATGGATGTTACCGCAAGAAAGCGTTATCCAGTAAAAACATTCACCAACAAAGCATCGGATTATTTGTTCCCATATTACTTACCATCATCAAGCTATTATCAGATCAAGGACGCAGAAAGCGAAGAAACAATAATTCCATATGATGATTACACCAGACTAAGCTTTGACGGTAGTGGAAATTATTTTATGTTGGACACCAGCGGTCTTCCAATGGAAAGATATTTCAAAGTAGAAATTCGCACGGAACAAAGCGGTTCTGTTTTGACCTTTCCAGTTCCAACCGCATTCAAAGTTTCTAGATGAACGCCAATCCATATCTATCAGGATATAATCAAGATGACATACAAAAGCTATATCAGAGTGGTTCAATCATTCCGAATATAGACGAGTATGGTAATTTGATCATTCAAAACGTAAAAGGCCAGCTTTATTCTTCTTCCATAACAATTCCTTTGGAAAACGTAGTATATAATCCAGTAAAAGTAGAAACAAAGTATACAGTAACATTCAGCGAACTATGAACCTTGAAGACATGAAGTATATTTCGGCATCTTCCTCGTCACTCGGGGTTGGTTCCGACATGACTAAAGAAGATTTGATGTTTTTCACGGACGGACTAAAGTCTCAAAATTTTCCATTTGGCAAAACCGAGGATGACTTTATAAAGTTCAGCGTATATAACTTTGATAATACCTTGGTAACAGAGTCGATGATATATCCGAGCGGATCATATCGTAATTACACACAGTCATATTACGATCCTACAAACAGATATATTACATATTCGTATTCAAAATTTGATGGAACGGCTCCTATATTAGTTGGTGAAACAAGCTCTTTGTTTATTGATGTTTCATCGGAAATGAGAAATCTCAATGTACCGGATGGAAATTATAGAATAACGGTAGAATTAATGAGAAACATCGTTGGATCCAATTCTTCATCTGAAGATAAGTTGATGATATACCAGATATCAACCAACAGAGATGAAGTGGCATTGATTCCAAAAAATTTGGCAGGATCAACCGAAAAAATAAACACGCAAGTTGATGTGTTTGGAACAAACAAGGTTTTTGTAAGTGATATTGCAGATAGTATAATAGAATCAATAGCATCTCCTGAGATTTATAATGTATACTACACTGCAAAGAATGAAAATCCTTCTGGTGCGGAGTTGTTGAAATTCTATTATGGATTTACCAACAGAGAAAACGAAACCAATAATGATATAGATGTAATTTCATTCGTCACCGATTTGTATTATGGTGTAAGGAAAGGTGGAACCAGAAACAATGGTCAAATTGCAGTAAATGACATCTTGGGAATATATGATCAATTTAAGAATTGGTTGTATAGCAATTATGATTCAGGGTCAACTTTTAGGGATATTCAGGATTATTACTACAGCTTGTTCAGATTTGTGATTGATCAGGAGTTGAACAGAATCACAAACAAAAAGCCAGCGGAGTATGATCAAATAGTTGCATTCTTGCAAAAAATTTATTACGATCTTACCTTTTATCCGCAATTCTATTTTCTTCAACTGAAATACAACATCGATTTGTCTGGGTATTTCAAGAATATTTTGAATCATTCGGGTGGATACGTTTCAATTACAAATAAGAAATTGGTATTGTCCGAGGATCCTAGATACCAAAATAAGTTGGTCTTGAAACTTTCTGAGCCACTTCCACAGTCTGTTCAAAACGGAGATGATGTTTGGATAACAAACAATTTTGGATTTTTACCAATTGTTCAAAATGTATATTACTTTACTTCAAATGTAATACAGACCATACCTTTGCGTGGTCCTAATTTCTTGGTTAGAATTGAAAGTCAGGGAAATTCCACAGAAGCACTATCAATGGAGCAATTAATTGCTCAAACTGGAAGTGCATATAATGAAGTTCTTTCCAAGATTCTCACACCTTCTCAAACCGTAGTAGATAATACCAACTACAGAAGTTTTGAAAACTTCATAAACTTTTCTTCCGCTAAATTGAGAGTTGACGCATTCACTGTAAAGAAAACAAAAATAGATGACTTGTATCAGACCATTGCAGAGTTGCAGCAGAAAATTGATGCCAATCCAAATGATCAGTTCTATATCAAGGAAAAAACAGACGCCAATACTGAAATAGATAATTTGGAAAATTCAATGGATGGTTATGAAAAATTCCTATACAACAATCCTTCTTGGTATACTGATCATAACGCATCATCCTCATTATTTGACAGAGATAATGGTAACTCGCTGATCAACAATCTTCCACAGTTCATATTGGAGGATATGGAACAAAATCAGGACTATATCCTATTCGTTGGAATGATAGGACACTTCTTCGATAACATATCGTTGTTGATCAGGCAGATCACAGAAAAGAACAATTATTCAAGTAGTCCAAACTATGGAATATCTGTTGATATCGTGGAAGATATGTTGGCTTCACTTGGTTGGGATGCGGAAATATCAAAGGAAAATCTTCCATTGCTTCTTTCCAATTTTTCTCAAAATGATTTCGACACAAACAGCAACCTTTATGATCTTTCCAGAACAATTTCTGAAAAGCAAAGAAATCAGATAATATGGAAGAGAATACTAAACACTCTTCCTTACATATACAAGACCAAGGGTACAGAAGCATCACTGTCTTCACTATTAAGTTGTTTTGGCGTTCCAAAGAATATTATCAAGCTCAAGGAATATGGTGGAATACAAGACGTTCATAATCTTCAGGACACAACATTGTATGTTTTGGATGAAGTAAAATACGAACCATATTTCAGTGGAAGCGGAGAATATTTCAAGTTCAATTGGACAGGAAGCGCACAAACACTGGAACTCAATTTCTCATTCGATCCAAACAAGACAAGCACAGTTGGAAATGTGTTCAGACTTGTAAACTGCCCAAATAGTTGGGTGGTTGGAGTGTACAGAGACAAAGGCAAGGATTGGGGAAGATTATTCTTTAGCATTGATAACGGAAGTGGTAGTGTAAAAACGATAATGACGGACAAAGCTCCGTTCTTTGATGGTAATTCATACCACGCAATGCTTCGTAGAAATGATGCCACGGTAAATTATTCAATGTATGGATTCACCGAAAGTCAAATTGACGAGTATCCTATAAAGTATGATATAATTGCACAACGTGCAGAGGATGCTAGAATCACATTTGAAGCAACCTCCAGCCAGTATTTAAGTGGAAGCTACAATACTCAATTCAGATCTGGTTCGTATGTTTATGTAGGAAATTACAATCAAAATACCGCATCATTGAATATTGACCCAGAGGCATTTTTTGGAAACATTGACGAAATAAAGTTGTGGGAACTTCCGTTGGACGATGGTAGATTTGAAAGTCATACATTATATCAAAATGCATATGACGGAAATTCGCCAGAAAAAATGATAGCGGAAAATCTGGTTAGAATTTCATTTGAAAGACCAACCGATTTGCATGATTCAAGTACAAGTGCATCATTGAATAATCTTGCATTTAGAAAAGACTTCCCAACATTCACAGCAGTTAATTTCCCAGAGAGTCTTGTAGCTACAGTACAAAATTCAGAATGCGACCCTTCAATGGTGGCCGGATTCCCATATCAGTTTAGTAGAAAAGACACTCGGCAAACTGTAAAACTTCCTGATTATGGATCCAGCAAGTTCAGAAGCAACAAAATCAATTATGTTGATCAGGAACTTGCCGCGCCATTATCTTCAACTGAAAGATCTTCGCTTCAATCGAGTGAACTTGTTTCCGTCGATTCAAATAGATTGGGTTTATTCTTCTCGCCGTCCGATATTCAAAACACAGAAATCATAAAGTTCTTTGGAGAATATCCACTAAGTGAACTGATTGGGGATCCTTCAACAGTGTATGAATCATCATATGCAAGATTTGAAAAGTTCAGACAGATATTCTACGATCAAGGTTTTGGAAACATAGATTATCAGTTCTTCATGAACGTTGTTCGATTCTATTTTGACAAGGCGATGTTCAAATATATTCGTTCAATTGTACCAGCAAGAGCAACACTTGTTGATGGTATACTTGTTGAGCCTTCCATACTCGAACGTCCGAAGATTGCACTTAAACCATTGGTAAGAGAAAATATTCCACAGAAGGAAGCACCAATCGATGCCAACAGAAATATTGTGGCAACCCAATCTCCAAAATTGGAAGATTCATTGGATGTAAGAACATCGGGTAGATCAATATTGAACGATGTTAATCAAGTATTCTTCCCAACCGATGAAGACCAATATGGATTCGCCGTGTATTCAGATAATGGAATAACATACTACAACGGAGATTATTATCGCGCCGATGTATTGACCATCAAGAAGCAATATCAAATACACAACAAATATAATCTTCCCACAAATGCCCTGAACGATTATGAAAAAAATGTAAACTTGAATGGAACCGTGCAAACGGTAACAAGTTCATACCAAAAGATAAATTTGGCAAAGCTACCTGTGCTAACAGAGTATACAGCAGATTGCTCATTGATTCAACCTCCCACTTTCAGCGGAAGTTTCAGTGGAAGTATAAGTTTTGATCCGGGTGGAGGAAATGGATTTTATTTCACAAATATATCATCAAGTCACACCATAGATGGAGTGTACATCGGAAAAATAATTGGAGATGCCGGTGAGGGTATAATACAAAATCCCGGAATAAAGATCAGAGCCACATATATTGCGGCATATCCACTTCAATACGGCGGACAATTTAGTTATCAATCTGGCACATGGTATTTCAACGGATACATTTACGGCGGTATTCCAGCCACAATCAATCTGACCAAATTCTCAACAACATTTTACACAACAGACGGCAGTTCTGTGTTTGATTCATTCAGATACTTGACGCAAGGACCATTCTTTGGTCCATTATCATCGGCATTTAGCTACAGAAAAGCATACAGCATGCAAAATTATCCGTATAATGCAACACTGCTGAACGGATACTTCTCCAACCACTACAAATACAGCAATCAACAGTTTTCAGTAAAGGAGATAAATTCATACGATAACACCGATAGGCCGTTCAAATGGAAAAAAGGTAGCCAAAATAAAAAAACTACCGTAGATCCTCTTACTGGCCTATTGGATAACACTGAAGCGATTGAAACAAAAACGGTCTAAAAATAGTAAAAAAAGTATTTAGATATATATTTATTGAGAAAGTAACACTATATGGCGTATATCAACAATGAGATTATTACCGTGGATGCGGTGCTGACAAAAAAGGGTAGAGAACTACTCGCGGCAAATGGCGGTTTGAACATTACGTCATATGCTTTGGCTGATGACGAAATTGATTATCGCTTATATCAACCAAACCACCCACAGGGTTCTGCATATTACGACTTGGCAATTCGAAACACTCCTGTATTTGAAGCATTTACCGATGAAACTCAATTGCTGAAATACAAACTTGTTACATTACCTTCTGGTCAAACTTCTATTCCTATTATCTCTCTTGGTCAAAGTGCCATTTATGTGGACAAGGATTATAAGGGCGAAGTTGTTATTGTTCCATCAACAAATCCAGTATATAACACAACTCTTGGATATACAGCAATATTAGCAAACAAGTCAGCTGGAACAATAATTGGCGAACAGCTACAAAACGTAAGCACTGCAACTATTCCAACATTTATTGGAGACGTATCTTCAACAACTGCACAAGTAAGCTTGGGTCTTCGTTTCCGCTTTGTTCCAAATTCATCACTAACACAAACATTGTCAACAAATCTAACAGTGGTTGGAAATGAAAGCGGTGGATCTGTCACAATTCCTGTTACTGTCACCGTAAAGGGATCAACAACGACTTAATAATTTAAAGCCATGATTTTCAAGCAATTTGATACAACCGACATAGTGGCAGGAAGAACACAGCCAGTATCAACTGGGTTGTGGAGCGACGGTACCGCAAGCTGGGATTCCTTTTATACCAGCAGTCGTCAAGGTCAGCAGTCCTCCTCTTTATACGAGCCACTAAACGGTTTGTATTATACCAATGTATACGACGAGCCAACAGGTTCTGCAAATTCAGATATCTATTTTTCAATATCGTATGGACATTATGCAGGATCTGGCTCTTCGGCGTTTGACACAGGCTCGTCACAAGGAAGTTTGTTGTTCCCAACTAAGGCAATTTACAATCAATACAGAAACTTGTTGCTTGCTCCGGGTGATTCTAAATTCACCTTCGTAACATCTTCAGTATCTGGATCTGGTGTTGAGTCCGATGATATTTATGCAATTTCATTCAGAAACGCAAAATACAAGGATCGTTTAGATCCGGGACAATTTGAAATGACCCTAAGTGGATCTGGTGTTGGAGGTGTTGCAACAAGAATTACGGTAATCGACGATTCTCGTGACAATCCAGACACCGGAGTACAAAGCGGTGGTAAGAGATATAATCTTATCGTTGGAACATTGAGCACAGGTGCGGCACAGACAAGAAATTATCAAGGAATCGGTCTAATGTACCCAGACCTTGGTATTATTATCTTGAATCCAAAGAAAGTGCACGAACTAATTGGAAAAGTTGATGGATATTCATTATATTGGAATACATCAACAAATGAATGGGGTGCACAATTTGCTAGAATGAATTCATTATTGTTTAAAGCAATAGAATCTGGTGCAGATTTTGCAGGAATGAAAGCCAGAGTTACAGAGTATGTGCCCGCTCGACATTTCTTTGTAAGGGTTAAGAATCAAGAGTACAATTATAGTAATAATCCTACATTTGTAATCTCTGAGAATGATAATCCATCAAATTCTCAAGATATTGGAAAATTGAGATTCACAGACTTTTACACCAATCCAAAGGTGTATATCACGACCGTTGGGCTATATAACGAAAGCAACGACCTTGTTGCTGTTGCGAAGTTAAGTCAGCCATTGCTGAAAGACTTCACCAACGAGTGCTTAATAAAGATAAAAATTGATGTTTGAGTTAGCGGGTAAATCCCGCCTCAATCAAATATTTATATCCATATGATTAAGCAGTTCTCTGCGGGAGATATCACAGTCAGACCTTTTAGCACGTTCAAGAATTGGACTGTGCAGAGCATTGACTCATCTTCTGTAGATAAATATGGTTTCCCCACTTATTATAATAACCGTTGTGAGGTTAACTATGGTATTAGAACAAGTGCCTCATTCTTTCCATCCGAAAGTGTATATTGGCAAGCTAGTATAGATCCAATAAACACATCTGGAAAATATGCCAGAAATATATGGAATTTGACAGATGCAATGTTCTACAAGAACTCAAGTGAGCCAACTAAGTTGTTTGGTGTTGAATATTACACACAAGATCCAGAAACAGGAAAAAAGGAAATAAGAAAGATTGGAGATAGAATCGTCACATTAAATTTGAAGCACAATGTTTGGGGAGAAAAGATTGTTCCAAACACAGTAAGAATTGTTGATGACTCAAATCCAAATAACACGCTATATGTGTTTGATGATGGATATACAAACCTTTATGCAACAGGTGGGCATTTTCCATCGGCTGAAGAAATTGGGGCAGTAAGAGAATATTTGGCTACGCCATATTGGGTGACATCAAGTGGAGAATTTTATGTTGTGTTTAACAATGGAACAACACAATCTGTTGATTTGACAAACGCCAAACAATATATGGCAATGGGACAACAAGTTATTTATGTTGAACCATCGAGTGGATCTTGGGCATGGGACACTTCCACTCATCAAGATATTTTCCAAGTAAGTAATGAACATTTTGGTGAAGCGGTAAGCACGTGGAGAAATTATGTGGCGGTTGGTTCAAGCATGGATGATTACAGCATGTCCGAAAAAAGAATAGGATATGCGTCCATATTCAAATATGATGAGAATACAGACTCACACAGATTGATTAAAAAGATAAACTTCCCATTTACACAAAGCGGCGCAACACTTTTCAAAGATAGCTTTGGATCATCTGTTGCAATAAGAGATAATTTCTTGGCGGTTGGTTCGCCAACTGGCTCTGGATGCAGTGTTGATAAATATCCGGGATATGTTTGTGTATATGACAAGAATAAGGGAGGTCCGGATCATTGGGGCATCGTAAATCTAATACGCGGACACAGTGACGGTGACAAGTTTGGAACTTCTGTTGCAGTTGATAATGATATTTTGGCGGTTGGTGCGCCGGGATACAGTGGAAGCATTGGCGCGGTGTATGTATTTAGAAAGAAAAGATACATGGATGCAGAATATCCATGTCAGAACATAAACACAGGCTCATATTGGAAACAGGTGACAAGTGTGGAAGAATTCTGCAAGGAAATGGCCACGAGTTCATACTATGCGACACAAAGTTATGTGCCAACATTTGTTTCTGGAAATTATACTTGGGAACATGAAACCACTTTAACTTCAAGTGTTGGTGCAGTGGGTGATAATTTTGGATACTGTGTGTCCGTTGACATGAACCAATTAATTGCCGGTACAAACAAGACTGGGGCTGGATATGCCACATTGTTTACATGCTCTTATTCATCTGCTTCCGTTGACGCTTGTCCAACGGCATCTTGGTACCAAATTCAAAGATTTTATGGAGATTCAACCACTGGAGATTTGGACATAACAAAACCAGAATATTCAGTTGATGTAACTTCCACCATATCATCAAACAGATTTGGAAAGAGTGTATCAATCAGCAACAAAAACTTGGTGATAGGTTGTCAATATGACAAAGCATATATTCCATATTATGGATACACAGGCAGTGCGGCTATTCTTGGTGCTGCTTATTTCTATCATTATGGATATGTGGCAGAATGCTTATCAAACCAATTCCATTTGGTCACAAAGACATTTGGAAACAGAGATTATTTGACAGATAATAATTTTGCCAAAGCCGTTTCTGTGGATGGTACAACCGCCGCCGTTTCATCTCTTCCAGATACACTCGCCAGAACAGTTGAATTCAGTGGATCATATATTTTGGAAAATTATTCATATGCGTCCACTGGATCAAATGATGAAGTTCTTGGCAGAGTATTGATATACAATTACGATTATACTGGAAACAAATGGAATAAAACTGGTGAACTTCGCCGCAACAAGGAAAAGAATCATCCATACAACATTTATGGGTATTCTGTTTCGGTGTCATCTGATTTCTTGGCGGTTGGTGGACCGTTGGTAAACATCATAACGGGTTCATCATATTCCAGCAGCATAAATGAATCATCACAGTCCTTGTATATGCCATCAACATATTCTGGTTCGGCGTATTTGTATGATCTTCGCAAGTATGAACAAAATCCTCATATCGGAAATGTGTTCTATAAGAATGGATATTTTGTGATCACAAACACAGGATCAAACTACACAAATATGCTCATGGGAACTGGTTCACGTGGGTTTGAACTTGATTATCGCGGCACGCATACAATATTTGAACATGAATATCTTGTGTCCGTTAGACCGGGAGAATTCAACTATAGTACCAATCCATCGGCGTTGGCACAATATCCAATGGTATTTGATGTGAATGGAGATGGTGTTGTTGATACCAAGGATGTTGATCTTGTAATGCGCTATCTTCGCATGAAGAAATTCTACGCGGAATTTGTGTATGATGTTGATGGATTGATATTGGAACAAGACACATTAACCGACTATAGTTGGTGGGCAAATGACTTATTGCAAACAGAAGCAGAGGATGTTCTTCAACAAGAAAGCAGTTATGCCGCTTCAATGACAACATCATCATTTGATGCATTTACTAAAACTGCATATGATTATATTGAAAAGAATTTGGACAAGACTGGAATATTGGATATTGATGGTAACGGAGAAATCAATCTGAATGACGGATACTTGTTCGCGCTATATGTATTGCAACAATTGAATCCAACCAGCATAGCACCATATCTTGATGCTAATTCAACACGCCAGTATGTAGTGGATATTCAAAAATATTTGGACAAATATTGCGGCGTTGACACAAAGAGCACAAATCCAGAATTTCTAAACTATCAATATAGCTCATCATATGATGCTACAGGATCTTTCCTTGCGCCTTATATAACCACAGTGGGATTGTATCAAGACAATCAGCTTGTTGCAGTGGGCAAACTTGGTCGTCCAATCAAGAATTTAATTGATTGGCCAGTAAATATTGTCGTCCGTTTTGATACATAACAGTATATTTATAATAAACAATAGGAGATATATATGCCAGAACTACCATCCACTCAAAGAACATCATTAACAACAGATCTAAAGGCCAGATATGAACAGTCTGGAAAAAATTTGGCCAATGTTGGCGGCGGCAGTGCCAAAGATGCTGGAAAATTGGCTACAAACTTGATCGATAATACCGCAGTTGGACAAGGAAGAGAATGGGCACAAAAGCAATTTGGTTTAAAAGCTTCTACTGGCGTGACCAGTTTCACACAAAATGGTCTGCAATATTCGACCAATGTCTTGAAGGTAAATACCTCAAAATACGCTCCAAGCGGTCGTCTGTAAGTTAATTTATAAATGGTTATATGAAAGTACTTGGACTTGACTTGTCCACAACTACTTGTGGTTGGGCCATAACAGAAAACAAAATTATATTGGCCGCTGGCTTTGTTGATATATCCGACGTTGAGAAATATGACACAAAAGCTGATCTTATTATTAAAGCCCTAATTGGTCATACATTTGATAAAATAATGATAGAAGAAAGTTTGTTTGGATTTGCTGGCGGCGGCACATCTCAACAAGTCATCATTAAATTGGTCAAGAACAAGGCAGTGATTGGTTATATACTTGAAAACTATTACAAAGTGGGTGTAGAGTCTATTCATGCTCAAACTGCTCGTAAAAAGGCTTTGGGAGCAGCCAGAATCAAGGGCGTAAAGCCCAAGGTATTTGTAAAAGAATCTATTGAGCGAATGTATGATATGACTCCTTGGATTATAAAAAATACCAAAGGAAATCCAGACAAGCGAATGGAAGATATGTATGATGCTATCGTGCTTTCTCTGGCTGGTTGATATTTATTATTATAACTTTTAACAAAAAATACTATTATGAAAAGAAGTGAACTAAAACAATTGATTAGAGAAACGATTGAAGAAATTTCAGCAGATACAGCCAGACGAGCGGCTGATAAGGCAAAGGAGTTGGGAAGATATCAACAAGCGGGCAGATTACAACTAACTGCTCAAAAAAAGGATGTGGCGGCGTTTGGTGGAGATGTAAAAATAGAAAAGATTAAAATCGGAGAAACCGGTATACTTTCCAGTGCAGAAATGCTAAAATTGGGTAAAACTAAAGATGGTAAACCCGGTATTTCTATCCGAGTAAAAGAACCCAACCCAGTAGCACACTATTATAAAGAAAGCGCCCCCTTCACCTACAAAATATATAATCTGGTAGACAACGATCCACATATAACCACCGAGGATAAAACTAAAGTGAAAGTTGGTCGCCAAGATAGAATGAAGTTGATAAAAGCATTCAAATCTATGGGCGTTGATATTAATCCCAATAAAATAAACATAATCGATTGATTTTTATCTGATAAAATTATTGCAAAACCCGCCAAATACGGCGGGTTTTTTGTTTGACTGATTTGCTATTTTCTGTATAGTGATGCGGTAAATGTCATCACTAAAAGTATCAGAACTTACAAGTCTATTGAACAAATCGTTCAAGGAAACGGGTAGACTGCGTAAGGGCAACAACTTACAATATCATTGTCCATTTTGCCATCATCACAAAATGAAGATGGAGGTATGTTTGGATGAACCAAATCAATGGCACTGTTGGGTATGTAATGCCAAGGGCAGAGGAATATATTGGCTGTTGAAAAAGATGAATGTTGGACAAGATGTTCTGACCAAAGTTGAAAACATCTTTGGTTCATCAGAACCAAAACACAGTCTTTCTGTTTTTGACGCAAAGATTCTTTCATTGACCAAAAAACAGGAAAGCGCCGAAAGCTCGGAAATGTTGAGTCTTATGCCAGAGTTCAAAAGTCTTGCTGAAAATGATGGTAGTAGAGAACACGCCATTGCTTTGAACTATGCTAAAAAGCGCAAGATTACGATGTGTGATATTATCAAATACAATATTGGATATTGCGCCAAGGGACCATTCTCAAACAGGCTTGTGTTTCCTTCATATGACAAGCATAACAATTTAAATTTTTACTCTTGTCGCAGCTATTATGATGATGGCTACAAATACAAGAACAGCGAATTCAGCAAAGATATTGTTGGGTTTGAAAACCTTGTAGACTTTGATTTTCCAATTTATCTCTGTGAAGGTGCATTGGATGCCATATCATTGAAGCGTAATGCCATTCCACTCTTTGGCAAGTCAATGAGTAAGAAGCTAAAACAGGCAATCATACAAAGCAATTGTCCAGAAGTGAACATTGTATTGGACGATGACGCTTTGGAAGATTCAATTAAAATTGCAGAATATGTCCGCAGCATAGGAAAAGAGGCTAAGATTGTAAAATTGGAAGGTAAAGATCCCAATGTTCTTGGATTTGCCAAGACGATGGAACAAATCAAAAAAACAGATCTGCTTGACTTTTCGTCAATGATCAGATTAAAGTTGGAATAATAATTTATGGTAGATACATACGAAACACTTGATATAGGCTTGGACAAAGTTGATTATGTTGTTCATGTCTCAGACATTCACATTCGCTTGACCAAACGCCATGAGGAATATCGTGAGGCATTTGCCAAACTATATAAGGAAATTGAAAATACACCAAAGAACACGGTTATCATAAACACGGGTGATACATTGCACAGCAAGGTTGATTTGTCACCTGAAGCTGTTCAACTTACCAGTGAATTGTTTCATAATTTGGCAAATCTTCGTCCTACCATTGTTATTGCGGGAAATCATGACTGTCTTCTTACCAATGTTACACGTTTGGACAGCATTTCTCCTATCATTGATAATCTAAAACATAAAAATCTGTTTTATATCAAAGGTACAAAATTGTTTGGCGCGGGAAATCTTCTCATCAACAACATGAGTGTGTTTGATGATCCTACCAAGTACATTCGAATGAAGAATGTGGTGAAGAAGATCAAGACAGCATTCGATACCAAGGTTGCGCTATATCATGGATCTGTGTTTAGCGCGATGACTGATGTTGGATATGAGGTTACTGACAAAACCGTATCAAACGAGTTGTTTGATGGTCATGACATAGCGATGCTTGGTGATATTCATATGGCGCAAAATTTACAGCAATATGATGCCTCTAATGAAAAACCTATCATACGATATGCGGGATCTTTCATTCAACAAAATCACGGTGAAGCATTAAGTGGCCACGGATTTTCATTATGGGATATTAAAAACAGAGCATATAAGCATATTGAAATACCAAATGATTATGGATATTTTACCATTGATATTGACGATGGTAAGTTGATCACAGACATAAGCGGTTTGCCAAGTAAGCCAAAGATGCGTGTAAGATGCAAAGAAACGATTGCATCGGAAGTGAAAAAGGTGATAAATGAGATCAAAAAGAACCACGAAATCACTGATATCATTTATATGCGAGTGGAAAGTGATGACGCCACCAAGGTTGCAAAAAAGCAAGCATCTGCCAATCTCACACAGATTACAAATCTTGATTATCAGAACAAACTGATGTCGGAATGTCTTAAGGTCAAATATCCTGAAATCATGGACGATGAAACTCTTGAGACTGTATACAAAATTAACAAGGATCTTAATTCATCATTGGACGATGACGATGTTTCAAAGAATATCAGATGGAAGCCAGTTAAGTTTGAATTCAGTAATATGTTCAGTTATGGCGAGGACAATGTAGTTGATTTCACCAAGCTTGATGATGTATACGGATTGTTCGCGTCGAATGCCAGTGGTAAATCTTCCTTGATGGATGCATTATGCTTTACAGTATTTGACAAGAGTGCCAGAGCATTCAAGGCAGTACATGTTCTTAATTCGCAAAAAATGAGTTTTAGCGGAAAATTCACTTTTGAAATCAATGATATGCAGTATGTCATTGAACGAAAAGGTTCACGTGACAAGAAAAATAATGTGAAAGTTGATGTAAACTTTTATAAGATTGAAAAGAATGAAAAGATAAGCTTGAACAGCGAAGCTCGCCGCAGTACCAATGAAATCATCAGAGATTATTTGGGAGATTATGATGATTTTGTTCTTACCACACTTGCTCTACAGGGAAATCAAGGATCTTTCATTGATATGGGTCAAACAGAGCGCAAAGAACTTCTATCACAGTTCATTGGATTGAATGTGTTTGATAAGCTTGCTGCCAGTGCCAATGACAAGATCAAGGAACTTACTGGTGCCATCAAAACTTTCAACAAGGAAAACAATCAGTCAAAAATTGAAGGAATGAAAACTGAGGTTGGATTATTGGAATCTAAACTAATTGATTTGAACGAGCAAAAGGAAAAGCACAGTGATGAATATGTGAAAATAAACGAGAAGATAAATACCGAGCAATCCAAACTTGTTAAGTTAGATAATGTTCCAACCAATGTTGCCACCTTGAAAAAAGAAAAGGAGACGTTGGAAATAAAAATCAAACAAGCAGTTGAAAGTGTTTCAAACATAGACAAAGAAATTCAGACAAAGAAAAAAGAATATGATGAAATTATCAGTAAACTAAACGAATTTCCATCGGACTTGAAAGAAAAAGCAGATAAACATGCCAGTTTGAATAGAAACAAGCAGCGGATTGAGCAAGAGATGGAAAAACTGAAACTGGTTGTCAAGGAGAAGCTCAATAAACTTGATCATCTATCAAAGCATGAGTATGATCCAAATTGCAAATACTGCTGTAATAATGCATTTGTCAAGGATGCTATGGCTGCAAAAAACAGTCTCAATGATGACAAAGAGGAAGCAAGAAAACTGTCAGTTTCATTGGCTGAAATAAAATCGCAGATAGAAGAACTTGAACAGTTTGTATCACAATATCAAAATAGTTCATCTCTGAAAGATCGTTCAAATATTCTGTCGTCATTTATTTCCAAAAAGGAACTCGAAAAAGCAACACTAAGCAATTTATTGGACAAGAGTAAAAACAGATCAACTGAAATTGAAAACCAAATTGAAATTTATGAACGCTCAAAAGAGATCATAGAAAACAATAAAGTTATTCTTTCTGTAATAACAGAATTAAAGTCAACTAGTAGCGATCTATCGTCCAAGCTCAAGAGCATTGAAAAGTCTCATGTTGATGCATACAGTCGAAAAGTATCAGTGTCTGATCAAATCAAAAACATCGAAGAGCAGATAAAGAAAATAGAAGATTATGAGAATGAAGTGGCCTCATATCAATATTACATTGCTGCGATTGGAAAGGACGGTGTACCATATCGCATCATATCAGACGCAATTCCAAAAATTGAACAAGAAGTAAACAATATATTGTCACACATTGTTGAATTCACTATGGAAATGGAAACAGATGGTAAGAATGTGAATGTGTATATCAAATATGATGATCGTAAATGGCCGCTTGAACTTTGTTCTGGTATGGAAAAGTTTGTGGCTGGTTTAGCAC
>Ga0315903_10003365_pt1 | contig 22256 bp, 18 predicted proteins | sample LakEriMetagenome_7_FD_203524 | JGI IMG/M metagenome (GOLD analysis project Ga0315903, IMG submission 203524) | Freshwater fungal communities from buoy surface, Lake Erie, Ohio, United States - Buoy 2 MA119 | ecosystem: Environmental > Aquatic > Freshwater > Lake | place: USA: Lake Erie, Ohio... | reverse complement strand
ATCATTAGGGAAATATACCTAGTTCCATATAAGAGACACCTACTTTGTTAATTGAATTCACAAAGGCTGCAGTTCTCATATCACTAATCTTCTTGTTTTTCATCCATATATCACGGATTTCATGATAAGAACCCATCATGGTATCTTCGAGTCCGCTATGAACTAAATCGACTTCATCAGGACCATGCAGTAACACTTTACGCTCCGCATTGCTTACTTTTTTACCTGTTAAACCTTCAATAGAGTTTAAAATACTACTATTCATATTTTCGCTGTAACGCTTTTCCATACGACCATAACGAACGTGACTTAAATTTTTCAACCATTCGAAATAAGAAACGGTCACACCTCCTGCATTGATATACATATCAGGTACAACTACAGCACCTTTTTTCGTTAGGATTGCATCAGCTTCTGGTGTTAAAGGCCCATTTGCGGCTTCTGCTATAATTTTAGCTTTTACCTTCGGCGCATTTTCGCCATTGATTACATTCTCTAAAGCTGCTGGAATTAAAATATCACACGCTAATTCTAAAGCTTCAGAAGATTTCTTATGATTTTTTGCACCTGGGAAATTCAAAATTGAACCTGTTTTTTTACGATGTGAAACCACAGCTTCTAAATCTAATCCCTTAGGATTTGAGATAGCACCTTCAAATTCAGCAATACCAACTATAGGAGAACCAGCTTCTTGGAAATATTTTGCCGCATGATATCCTACATTGCCTAAACCTTGAACGACAACTGTTTTATCAGACAATCCAACCGTCATGCCGATTTTTTTCATCATATCGCCATCATTACACATTTCGCGAACGCCAAAATAAACACCTAAACCTGTAGCCTCAGTGCGCCCACGAACACCACCCTGTGTGACTGGCTTACCTGTAACACAACCTGCTGCATCGATTTCACCTGGACGTAAACTTGCGTAGGTATCAACAATCCAACTCATTTCTCGAGGACCTGTCCCATAATCTGGTGCAGGTACATCAATACCAGGTCCAATAAAGTTTTTCTTTACTAATTCAGCTGTATAACGACGTGTAATTTTTTCTAATTCATAAGGTGTAAGTTTTTTAGGATCGATTTTGATACCGCCTTTTGCACCTCCAAACGGCACGTTTACGATAGCACACTTGTAAGTCATGAGAGCAGCTAAAGCCATTACCTCATCTTGATTTACATCCATGCTAAAACGTATTCCTCCTTTTACTGGAAGCTTATGATGAGAGTGTTGCACACGATAGGCTTCGATAACCTCTACTCTATCATTTAATTTTACAGGAAATTTCATACTATAAACACTGTTACATGCTTTTATTTGATCAAGAATTCCTTTATCTTTTATGTCAGTAAAAGGTGCTGCCTTATCAAAATTACGTTCTACGCTTTCAAAAAAGCTGTAATGTGCAGATGCTGATTTAGATGCTTTTGCCATTGATTTTTATTAGTGTTTATATGTTTTATAAAAATGATTTTAATGTTTTTTTTCAGATTCCAATCGCACTAGTTTTCGTTCAATGCGAATCAGCATCCATAAAATGCCCGCAAAGATAGTTACCAACACTAAAACAACAAGATAAATTTGTCCATTTTGACGCAGTATATCAATATTTTCATGGGTGCCATTTGTATCTTGACCGAATAAGGGCTTATTTAACAAAGTGAGAAAGGAAAATATAAATAATAAAATATGTTTCATATAAGTTGAAATATTAGGTTTAGAATAAATGAGGATCACTAATTTTTTTCATTCGTATGCGAATATCAGTTATCCAAATCCCGAACAAAATCCAAGCGAAAAATGCCGGTATTGAAACCCACTTTAATAGGTTGTCTTGTGTTTTTAGTGCTTCAAAAGGCTTATTATCGGAACCTGGATGTAAGGATGCGAAATGCGTTGGAATGATATATATTAAAGGAATGATAATCGCGAAAGAAAATATATTGTAAACAGAAGCCAAACTAGCCTGTTTATCTTGATCTTTTACAGAATTTCGTAAAACTAAATAAGCCGCGTATATCAGTAAAGTCAATGCTGCGCCAACTTGTTTTGGATCATTATTCCAAGGAGCCCCCCATTGAATGTTTGCCCACTCCATACCTGTAATAATTCCTAAAACCCCAAATCCTAATCCTGTTATTACAAACTGATTTGAATATGAATCATGTTTAATTTGATTACTTCGTAAATAAAGAATGCTATAGATTACTGAAATTAGAAAACTGATGAGCATAATGTACCACATTGGCACATGATAGAACAAATTACGAACGCTTTCTTTCAATTTTGGAAGATATGGAATAGGAAGTAAAAATCCCATTACTACTGTGTAAAGCAAGAGGATTGCACAAATTATTTTCCACCAATATTTTTGTAACATCATGAAAGGATTGCAAATGTAATTATCATTATTCAAATAGCAATTATGAAATATAAATTGGCTCAATTTACAGAATAAAGATACAGTAACATGTAGGTTTTACGTGAATCGCAGAGATTTATCTTATTTGTAATCCGACGCAATAATTCAATCGTTATGCTATAGATGTTTCTGAAAAATTCGTTTTCTTGCAACTACTGTCAAAGCCCCGCTCTCTCACCTCGTTATCTTTTTAATATTCTCTACCTTCACAAATCGTAACTCACTCCAATCTTCATCAATAGTTAAGGCTAACGCGCGCTTTTAACCTAATTTGCCAAATTCAGTCCAGCTTGTATCTCTGTTAAATTCGCATGCATAATTTTTCGAGGTTTCTTTAGAGTAACAATACCGAATTACAGCGTCCTCACTCATGAGTGGAAATATTTGATGCACCCTATTATAGAGCTCAATTTGTTTGCTTCCAAATAGAATTACGAAATCGACAACATTGAACTTTAACCCAAATTCAGCATTAGAAATGTTGAAACGAGTAAGAAGCTCTCATACAATATTTTGCAAATATTCAAAACATCTTCTAATTCTTCTCGTTAATAGTTAAGGGGACATCTAACACACCAGAATTTTTGTTCATTAAATCCTATCGCGTAATTTGGGTCTAAATTCGTTTTCACTTTTAACTCTTGAGTTACTTGGAGCTCGTTGAAAGCGATGTGAAATGAGGTTGGCGCATTCATGACTACTATTTCTGTATGCTCTTTTAACTTTAGTTTTTTGAATAAAAAAGTCATAAAAAAATTATTTATATATTTAACAAAGAAAAGTACCCAACCAATTTTGAATAAAAAGGGTCTTTATATATAAATAAACTTCTCGAACTATTTATGAAAAAGTTAGTCATTATCATGCTTTGCATGATGTCTTTGAACTCAATTGCCCAAAGTAATTTGGGATGCATGTACGACTCTCTCGTAAATCAAATGATTTGTGGAAGTATGACCATACAAGGCGATAACTATAATACATGCAATGATGGATGTAAGCTTTGGGTCAATTTTACAGCTGGCTCTGGCTTTTCGGGCAGCCTCATGCAAGAAGCTTTGGGCAGCACCGATTCTTACAAAGTAGCTCCACAGCCTTTTATCTTCGAATCACAAACCAATCCGGTTTCAGCTGGCATTTATGTCGATGATGTATGGAGTCAAGTAATTCAATTGCCATTTAAGTTTTGTTTTTTTGAAAATAAATATAACGAAATCGTTATCGGTGCAAATGGGCAAATAAGTTTCAATACTGCCTTAGCTGGACAATTTAATTGGTATAATACAACGGGATGGCCCGCATTGCCTTATTTTAATTCATCAGTGAATAATGCCATTTTCGCACCCTATCATGATTTAGATATCACAGCAGGTTTTGGTGGCAATATCACTTACAGTGTCGAAGGTGTGGCTCCTTGTAGAAAATTTATTATAACTTGGAATAATGTAGCATTGTTTCATTGTTCAAATTTAACCGCAACACAGCAAATAGTGCTCACTGAGGGGAGTTACAGAATTGATGTGAATGTCATCAATAAACCTGTTTGTCCATCTTGGTTAAATGGGACTGCTTATATGGGGCTGCAAGATGCAAATGCGACAGAGGCATTTACGCCACCTAATTATAATGGTGGTACATGGACTACAGGCAATGAAAGTTGGAGTTTTATCCCAATTGGATCACAAAATATAACGATAAACAACAACTCTATTACCAATGGATTGTATTGGGTTGACTCATTTTCAAATGACATCATAGGATTTGGCGATACATTGTATTATTGGCCATCTACCGACACTACCATTTATGTGTTCTTTGGCGATACCACCTTGCTCAACGATTCTTGCTTTGTAGGCAATATAGACACTTGTATTAACGAATGCGGTAAAGGGTTTAGCGGAACTGCTTGTCCAATTCCATATATAAGACTTTATTCATTAAATCCGGATGCAAGCTTTATATACTTGCAAACGAATACTTGTGTTGGCGCTGAAGTCCAATTTATAAATAATTCATTAGGAAATGGAACCTATTTCTGGGATTTTGGAGATGGCACAACTGATATAATGCCTAATCCGTTGCATACCTATTATGGTACAGGTCCATTCGTCGCCACGCTCGTAACATCAGAATATGGTTGTGACGATTCTATGAGTGTTGTTATAACTCCTATATTAACCAATGTTGTTGCTAGCTTTTCTGTAAGCGCTGACAGTATTTGTGGTGGCACACCCATAACTACAACTAATGCAAGCACAGGTAACAACTTACTCTCTACTTGGAATATGGGAGATAATACTATTTATACAAGCACTAACGTAACACATATATATAGTGGCTCAGGGACTTACACTATTACTTTAATTGTGAGCGATTCATTACAAGGTTGCAGCGATACAAGTTACCATACAGTTTATATAGATGATAGCACACAAGCTAAATTTTCAGCAACACCCGATTTACTTTGTGTTGGACAACAAGTTTTCTTCAAAGACGTGTTTGCAAGTAATGTAACCAGTTTTAATTACAATATGGGTAATGGAAACATAACTGCAAATCAACACAACCCGATTGAAATCTATGATCAAGCGGGAGACTATACAATTGTTTTAGAAAGTAATTACCCAGTTTGTCCTAAACAAACGACTTCTGTAGACATACATGTGGATGATTATCCAATTGTTGAATTAGGAGTACCCGTAGAAATTTGCCCGAATGAAGGCACAGGTATACTTATCGAAGACAAATTAAATCCAGATGCTACACATTTATGGAGCACAAATGAAACGACACAATCAATTATTGTGAAAAGTCCTGGAGAGTATAAGCTGAAGGTAACTAAAGGGGTTTGTGTAAGTGAAGATAAAAAAATTGTTTCGCTTGATTTAGATTGCATATTTATTCCGACGGCTTTCAGTCCGAATGCGGATGGTAAAAATGATTACTTTATGCCAATATGGTATGATGTTTCTTTTATCAGTTCGTTTAGAATGTCAATCTATAACAGACTAGGACAAAAAGTTTATACAACGGATGACAAAAATGCAAAAGGTTGGGATGGCAGATTCAAATCAGATAAACAAAGCACCAACACCTATATGTATTTTCTTGAGATAGTTGATTTAACAGGAAAGAAAAAACTGTATAAAGGTGATGTTACTCTAGTGCTATAAAAGTCCTCTGATGTTATTCAAATTTTAGTTATGAAAGTAAGTTTGAAATTCTTCAGTCTGATTTCTCAATTTCATGGTGAATTTAAAATATCCTCATCGTTACTCTTCATTCAAGTATTGTAAAAATATTTCTCTTGGAATATACTCAGCCCCAAAACTCTCCAAATATGGAGTATAAATTTGACAATCAATTAGGGTGACACCATCTGCAATTAATTTTTCAACCAGTTTAACGAAAGCAAATTTACTCGCATTCTTCTCTAGACTAAACATACTTTCACCACAAAATACTCTTCCAACTCGAACACCATATAACCCTCCAACTAAATCATCATTGCGCCAAGCTTCAGCACTAATTGCGATGCCTTCGTGAGCTAGTTTAATAAAAGCTTCTTCTATTTCATCATGTATCCAAGTGCCCCGTTGGCCCTTACGTAAAATGGTTTTACAATGATGTATGACTTGCTCAAAACTCTTTTTGAAAGTAAATTGATACACTTCGCTTTGAATAGTTTTTAATAGGTCTTTACTCACTTTTAGTTTATCTGGAAAAAGCACGAATCGTGGATCTGGACTATGCCATACAATGGGTTCATCAGAATTATACCAAGGAAAGATACCCTTTCGATAGGCAAGCTTTAATCGTTCAACACTTAAATCCCCACCAATCGCAAGAATACCTTCATCGTCAGCTTCTTCATGAGGAGGGAAATAAAGTTCTTTTGATAAAAAATACATGCAGAATGAAATTAAGACACTAACTCTTCGACGGTTGCACCAATACCTCTATCGGTAATGCCGACACACATAATTTTCATGGTGTCATAATCACCTGTCTTTACACAGCACTTACCTTTAAAATGAATTAGTAAAGTACATTGTTCGGCTTGTTCCTTTTCGTGATGGCATATGTCGATAAGTGTTTCAATCACCCAATCGAAAGTATTAACTTCATCATTCCACACAATGAGCTGAAAAGCATCGGTAGCTTCTTGCATAACATCATCTAAGTATAATGTTTCAGTATCAAAGTCAGTTTGCGTTTTCATAATATCTGCAAAAGTAAATAATTCAAAATCAATTGTGAGCCTAATTGTTGATATAATTGAATTAGATACTTAAAGATCAGTATTCTTCTTCTTTTAAAAATACCAATAACACACTCGCTATGTTCGGTTCAGTGGCAGACGCTTCCTAGAACCAAGTATGCCACAAGGCAGAACAAGCAAGCTGTGATGTAAAATATTTATACATTAGAACAAAATCAACTGCATGAAAATATTAAGCAAAGTTGCTTCATCGAACTTCGAAACAAATTTAAATACCTTTGAGTAAAGTAAGCTAATCAGACACAACTTCATGAAGCTTCGCTTAAACAAATAAAAAATTTTTATACCTTTAGTTTCTATGTAAATTTGACACTTTCGAGAACTGACCACACCTACAAAAAACGAAAAAAATGAAGATAAATATTAGAAAGATAGATGCACTAGACTATCATGCGAAAGGCAAACCTGGCAAAATAGAAGTAATTCCTACTAAAGAAACAAAAACCCAACGAGACTTGGCACTCGCCTACTCTCCTGGTGTCGCAGAACCTTGTCGAGAAATAGCCGCCAACCCAGAAGATGTTTATAAATATACCGCCAAAGGAAATTTAGTTGCAGTAATAAGTAACGGCACAGCAGTATTGGGCTTGGGCGATATTGGGCCCTTAGCATCTAAGCCTGTTATGGAAGGCAAAGGCTTACTTTTTAAAATTTATGCTGATATAGATGTGTTCGACATTGAGTTAAATACAAAAGATGTTGAAGAATTTATTCGTACAGTAAAAATCTTAGAACCAACTTTCGGAGGTATCAATTTAGAAGATATTAAAGCCCCAGAGTGCTTTGAAATTGAGCAGCGCCTTAAAAAGGAGTTAAACATTCCGATTATGCATGATGATCAACATGGCACTGCAATTATTTCAGCGGCTGCTTTGTTGAATGCTGCCGAGTTACAAGGTAAAAAATTGAATTCATTAAAGTTAGTGGTAAGTGGTGCAGGAGCTTCCGCGATGGCATGTTGCAATTTGTATGTAAAATTAGGCATAAAGCGAGAAAACATTGTTATGTTCGATAGCAAGGGAGCTATTGTAAAATCCCGTAAAGATTTGGATACGATGAAACAAGCGTATGCCACAGCTCGTAAAATTAATTCATTAGAACATGCTATGAAAGATGCCGATGTATTTATTGGTTTATCGAAAGGCGGTATTGTAAATGCAAAAATGCTGAAAGGCATGGCTAAAAATCCAATTGTTTTTGCTCTCGCCAACCCTGACCCAGAAATTGACTACGAAACTGCTATCAAAGCTCGTCCAGATGTAATCATGGCAACAGGAAGAAGCGATTATCCAAATCAAGTGAATAATGTATTGGGATTCCCATATATTTTTAGAGGCGCATTAGATGTACGTGCCAAAACCATCAATGAAGAAATGAAATTGGCAGCTGTGAAAGCCTTGGCAGAGTTGGCTAAACAACCTGTACCCGATATGGTAAATATGGCTTATCAAGAAAAAAATCTGAGCTATGGTTCGAATTATATTATTCCAAAACCTATGGATCCTCGCTTATTAAGTAAGGTATCTTTAGCGGTAGCAAAAGCGGCCGTTAAAAGTAAAGTAGCGCAACGTACGCCTGATTGGGCAGCTTACGAGACGGAACTCGAAAACAGATTAGGCAGCGAGGATAATGTATTGAAAGTAGTAATCAATAAAGCCAAGCAACATAAACAAAAAGTAGTATTTGCGGAAGCTGAAAATTTCAAAGTACTCAAAGCGGCGCAAATTGTTAAAGATGAAGGCATTGCAACGCCTATTTTATTAGGTAATCCTAAAAAGATACAAGCCATCATAGAGGAACATGTGCTCGAACTTGACGATGTTATAATTATTGATCCAAAAGCAGAAGAACAAGAAGAGAAACGAAACAAATTTGGCGAACTGCTTTTTGAAAAACGTGGTAGAAAAGGATATAATTTATATGAGGCTAAAAAAATAATGCGCGAGCGAAATTATTTTGGTTGCATGATGGTAGAAACAAGAGAAGCAGACGCACTTATAACTGGACTCACTCGCAAATATCCTGATACATTAAGACCGGTATTAGAAATTATAGGTGTAGAAAAAAGATTGAATAAATTGGCAGGTATGTATCTGATGCTTACAAAAAAGGGACCTATTTGTTTCGCAGATACAACCATCAACGAGTTCCCTACGGCTCAAGATTTAGTTGACATTACACAACTCGCAGCAGAGCAATTAAAAACCCTCAATGTTAAACCTCGAGTAGCTATGCTTTCCTACTCCAACTTTGGAGCAAGCAATTTAAGCGAAGCTAAAAAAGTTCGAGAGGCTGTTGATATATTGCATCGCACATGTCCAGATTTAGTGGTTGATGGCGAAGTACAAGCTAGTGTGGCATTTAATACTGAGTTATTAAAAGAGAATTATCCTTTCAGCAGTTTAGTTAAAAGCAATCCAAACATTCTCATATTTCCAAATCTTGCATCTGGAAATATTGCTTACCATTTAATGATGGAGCTAGGTAATGCTGAAGCCATTGGACCTATTCTTCTGGGCTTAAACAAATCAGTACATGTTTTACAATTAGGTAGCTCGGTTAGACAAATTGTAAATATGGTTGCCTTAGCTGCTGTTGATGCACATATGAAAAAGAAGAAATAAGGCTTTTACTAAAATATCATTTGTAAAAAAACTACCACAAAACCAGTTAATAGAGCGAAAAATAGGCTTGATTTATTAGAATAGGTTTTCATAATGATAAATTTTATGCTAATACCATTTTGACATTAATTTTATATTATACATTTCGCTTGACGAAAATGGTAAATGCCAATGGATACAAATGTTTAGATTAAATGGAGGAATGAAATTTTAATCTATTATATTTGTCTAATCGGTATAAAAATAAGTCTATTACCAGAGTAGACGAAAACTATAACTCATTTATTAGCTCAAAAAATTAAATTTTTATGCCAATTTATCTGAAGTGCTTACCTGATTAGGAGAAAATTGCCTTTCTTATATAATTCCTTACCAGTTAAAGTGCATTTATAGCGCACTTGATAATAGTAGGTACCTATTTCAGCCTCTAACCCTTTGTATTTACCATCCCATGATTCAAATGGATTTTGGGTTGAAAGTATAATTTGCCCCCAACGATTTATGATTTGAAAACTTTTCAATTCAATACCCAGTGAATTCACCAATCTAAATTCATCATTTCTACCATCGTTATTTGGACTAAAGGCTGAAGGAAGAAATAATTCACCACAACAAATTTGTTCTTGAATACTGTAATTGCTTTGTGTTGTACACATATTTTTATCCGTTATTTGAAGAACGTAAGCACCTGTCGGCAATCCACTAAAAACACCTGTTACATTCTGCAAACCGCCTGGTAATAACCTGAACAGATAAGGCGCAGTGCCTCCGCTTACAATAGCTTTCAAGCCAGGTTTATAGTCTACCCCGCATGAATCTTGATTCAAACTAGCAATAGAACTAAAGGTAAGCAAATCGGGTGCAATTAACTCTATAACTGTGCTGCTAACACATCCTTTGGCATCTAATATAGAAACTGTGTACATACCTGCAATCAAAGAATTGAAATTACCACTTGACTGTGTAATATTTCCTGGCACAATTTTATATTCAACAATTGGCGAATTACCAGTTCCTACAATATCGATACTTCCATTGCTATTTCCAAAACACAATGGATTGTTCGTATTTGTGCTATTTATTATTGGATTAGGAGGGGGTATCAGCGAGGTAACTGATGATGAAGTGCAACCAGTGGCATCCTTTACTACCACAGTATAATTATTTGCAACTAAATTATTGATTGTATTATTTATACCAAAATTGCCATCAACCGCATAATTCAAAGTGCCATTTCCTCCATTCGAGAAGATTTGTATACTACCGTTATTATTGGGTGCGCAAGATGGATTTATCGTAATCACATTTGTAATCTGAATCGGGTTCGGTTGCGAAATATTCATGGTCGTGATAGCTGTACATCCATTTGCATCGCTGGCTTGCACTATATAACTTCCACTTAAAAGATTTAAAAATACGCCATTAGAGCTAGTTACATTATTAGGCAATAAAAGATAAATTAAACTACCACTTCCCCCAGCTGCTGCTACACTTAAAGATCCAGTGGAGCTCCCATTACATAAGGCTGGCGTTGCATTTGCACTCTGTATTTGTAATAAATTAGGCTGAATTATATTACCAATACTTGATATCGTACAACCATTTCCATCAGTTGCAATCACCGTATATTGACCTGCTGATAAATTAGTAAATGAACCCATTGAACTATTGGTACCTAAAGGAAGAATTGTGTACCCCATATTGCCGCTTCCACCTATTGCAGTAGATTGAATACTAGCATTATTAGCTCCATGACAAGTAATTTGATTAATGCTAAAGTTAGACCAAACTAAAGGTATGGGTGTGTTAATAGTTGTTATTGCAGTTGCCACGCAATTGCTCAAATTACTAACGGTTACAGTGTATGTGTTGGCATTTAAATTAGTAAATACTCCTGTATTATTGCTTTGGCCAGATGGTTGTAACTGATAATTATAATTTCCCGAAGCATTGATTAATACGGTGCTTATGCTTCCTGTGCTTGAACTTGCACAATTAGGCGATATGGCTGTGAGGTTAGCACCGAACACTTGCACAGTTTGACTATAAGTAGCGCCCGCATTACATGGACCTATAATAGATAAGGTCACAATGTACGATCCTGGGCTGCTAAATACATGGGATGGATTTTGACTATAGGAAACATTATTCGCAGAAGTTGGATCTCCGAAATTCCATGTAAAACCTGTGGGACAAGGTGTTGAGGTACTCGTAAATTGATAACTGAATGGACTACCATTGCATGCCGCTGTAAAGTTTGCTACGTTAACTGGGGCTTCGCCAATTCGAACATCGTCAAAAGCAAAACCATCAAAATTATTGCAAATATTACCTGCTCCAAATGCAAACCGAAATTGAACCGAAGGCAAACCTGCTAAATTAGGCATGCAGTGCTTTGCCAGCAGCCAAGCACCGCTTCCATTTACACTACCACAATTTCCTGCAGATATAATCGAACCCGACCAGCCTTCTTTAGGATTTGCTAACGTATTTAAAAAATTAATGTTTGATGTATTAAACCAATTTTGATTTAAACAATTAACTGGATCAGACGCAGCACCTACATTTGTCCAAGTAACCCCATTGTTGGTTGAATACTGAAAGGTAGCTCCGTCAAAACCATTTTCACTTTCCCAAAATAATTTAAACTCGACGTAAGGATTTGAAATAGTAGTAAAATCAAAGCATGGACTTGTTACAAAAGACCTCTCATTGCTATTGTAACCAATCCCATTGGTACCGCCATTAATCCAACACTTTGTGCCAGAAGCTGCACCCGAGATAATTGGTTTCGTGGGGGTTCCGTGAGCCCAACTATTACCAACACCTCCACTCGCCCAGCCATTCGTACCTGTTTCGAAATTTTCGAAATAAGGAAAAGAGGCAATTAAACTGCCACACTGAGAAAAAGTTAGGTAAGATATGCAAAGTAAAAAGAAAACTAAAGAAAGTTTTTTTAACATATGCAAAAAATTGAAAAGACGAGCAAAGCTAGTCGATTAAAACGAAGTATAACCCTAAAGATGGGTAAGTAAAAGTTATGAAATAGTTACGGCTCCAATGTTTTGGTATTAGTAATCTACAAATCTAATCCGCTAAGCTTTCTATAAATAATTTCTTCAACTTACCTTGCAAACTTATGCAACGAAAAAAATTGTTATTGGACGAGGCTTTGAAATCGACCCTAGAATTAATTCTAAACAGTATTGAGCGAGGGAAGTTTGCTAAGATAAGTTTGGGAAATCCACGCAATAAAAATGAAAATCTACGAGCCTTACTCTTCAAAGGTATCACAATAAAGAATGAGATAAAATACAGTTGCACGTATCGATTTGCCACGCGCGATGAAGTGAAAAATTACGATGCTAATGAGATGATAAAATTAGTTGAGCTTCATCTGAAAAATAGTTTTGATATTTTAACCTTGTTTGAAACGGAAGAAGAAACTATCATTGAGAAATTACCTAATCAAACTTGGCGAATACGAATCGTAAACGCTTCGCATTCTACAGAACAAAATCTTAGACACAATAATCAAAAAAATGTAAGTATTGAGTCGGTTATAAAGCCCTATTTAGTGAAGCTAGGAATCAGCAATCCCAATGGTATTATTCTAAAAAATGCGCAAGACAAATTCCGGCAAATTAATCATTACATCGAAATATTAAAACCCTTGTTTGAACAGTTGCCAAATAAGCAACTACGTATTGTTGACATGGGTTCTGGTAAAGGATATTTGACATTTGCCTTATTCGATTATTTACAAGCCAAGAAACAATACACCGTTTCTATTACAGGTATAGAACAAAGAAAAAATCTGGTTGATTTATGCAATCAAATTTCTATTGAAAGTAATTTCGAGCAGCTAAATTTTATAGCAGGTGATATTGATACTTATCATGAAAACAACTTCAATATCATGATAGCTTTGCATGCTTGCGATACAGCAACTGATGATGCAATTGCAAAGGCTATTGAACAAAATGCACAACTTATAGTGGTAGCTCCTTGTTGCCACAAACAAATCAGGAAAGAAATGGAAAAGTCTAACGTGGAAAATGAAATGAAGCCCTTATTGAAACATGGTATTTTTATGGAGCGACAAGCAGAAATGATCACGGATACATTGAGAGCCTTATACTTAGAACTCTATGATTACAAAACTAAAGTTTTTGAGTTTGTGAGCGACATACATACACCCAAAAACATTATGATTACTGCAGAAAAACGCACGCATAATTTTCAATCAAAAAAAGTCATCAAAACACAAATAGATAACTTAAAAAAACAATTTGGCATAGAAGAACACCATCTGGAGAAGATATTAAAACTATAAAGCAATAGCTTCTAATCTTATATTAAAATGTGTTAAAAGGCGCCGATATTAAAACCGCCACGAATTATTGGTAAATTACTATATGGCGAATTCTTATCTTGGACAATATCATACAATCCGCGTAGTACAAAAGCTACATTCTCATTGACAGGCAATACCAAACCTATCCCCGTAAGGCAGGCTGGAACCTGCAATTTTTTATTGGTAAATTTGTACTTCCCAGTGCTAACTCCATTTGCGTCCATATCAAAACTGGTTTCATAATAATTATAATTAATTAATTCAGGCTCACATTGCAGAAAGATATTACGTGAAATAAAATAGCGAGAAAATACCGAAACTGAAGTGGAGGTGAATGCGATTTTCTCCTTTTCAAAAACGGCTTCGTTTCTCAAATTATTATATTCAATATTTATTTTCGAATAACTTAGCGTACTGCTTAATCCAAGTATCAATCTTCTCCCAAACCGATAACCCAAACTACCTGATACGAATATATTGTAACCTTTTTGAGAAGTAATATCTTGCTGGTCAATAAAATCCAACCCCATATCCAGACCGTACACCAGCCTTTCTGGATTAAACCCTCCTGATTCAGTATCATAAAATGGCCAAGCCTGTTGATTACTCTTTTGCCTTCCTTTGGAAAATCCGGTAATAGCAATTAATAATGCAAAAATAAGAACTAGGTATGCCCGCATAAAAAAATTTATGTAAAGTTAGGTGAAAAGCGAAAATCAAACATTTTTTCTAAACTATATTTGACACATGAAGATAGAAGAACTATATCAACTCTATTTAGAATATCCGAATGTACAGACAGATACTCGCAAATTGCAAGCTGGCGATATCTATTTTGCGCTTAAAGGTGATAACTTCGATGGTAACAAATTTGCAGAAGCTGCTTTAAAGCAAGGCGCATCTTATGCGATTATTGATGATAGTACCTATAAATTTTCAGACAATTGCATTTTGGTGAAAGATGTCTTAAACACGTTACAATCATTAGCAGCTTATCATAGAGCTCAACTAAAAATTCCTTTTATAGCAATAACAGGCAGCAATGGAAAAACCACCACTAAAGAATTGATTTACACAGTGTTATCAAGTACCTATAAAACTTATGCAACCGAAGGGAATTTAAACAACCACATTGGTGTTCCGCTCACGATTTTAAAAATTAAATCCGACGCTCAAATCGCAATTATTGAAATGGGCGCAAATCATCAAAAAGAAATAGAATCTTATTGTTTAATCGCCAAGCCAACACATGCAATTATTACAAACTGTGGGAAAGCTCATCTTGAAGGATTTGGGGGTATTGAAGGTGTTCGAAAAGGCAAAGGGGAACTTTTTGATTTCATGCGAATGACTAAAGGTATTATTTTTAGAAACACTGATTTAGATTATTTGCTAGCTATGTCACATGGTATTGCGCATCAAATAACTTATGGTACATACGAAGGGCAGTATCGAGGTAAGGCCATTATGCAAAATGACTTTTTGCATGTCGCCATACTTAATCACCAAGCGGAAACACTTATCAGCACGAATCTTGTAGGTGAATATAATTTTGCGAATGTTATGTCAGCTGTTGCAGTTGGCAGAGAGTTTTCAATAGGCATTGATGATATCAAAAAAGCGATAGAATCTTATAAACCCAGCAATAGTCGTTCGCAATTGATACAAATGGGCAGTAACGTGATAATTCTTGATGCGTATAATGCAAATCCAAGTAGTATGCAATTAGCTATTCACAATTTTGCTTCGCGAGATTATCCTAACAAAGTAGTCATGCTTGGCGCCATGAAAGAGCTTGGGGCCGAAAGTATAGCCGAACATGAAAATATTATTAAGCAATTAAATGAGAATAACTGGAATCATGTTGTGTTAGTTGGAGGAGATTTCGAAATGGTAAAACATGAATACTTGTACTTTCAAGATGCAGATGAAGCTCGAGTATGGTTTCAACAACAATCATTTCAAAATACAGCCATTTTAATAAAAGGTTCTCGGGCCTATACCATGGAAAAAATAATTCAATAAACTAATCATGTTAAGCAAAATAAAATTTGAAAAGCCGAAAGACTACTTGGTAGGCGCCATGGGTGCATTCGCATTGCTGTACTTAATTAACCCAAGCGCTGGCGTTTTTGAAATCATACCCGACAATATTCCTCTAGTTGGGAATTTAGATGAAGGACTTGCCACGACTCTCCTACTTTCTTGCTTGAATTACTTCGGATATAATTCCGTGCAACTTTTTAAAAAATAAAACAAAATATTATAAAAGTAACTCATCGCTCGTTTTGTGGTGTTTTCTAAAATTCAAAACATTTAAATTTACCTATGCTTAAAATTGGAATTACAGGTGGAATTGGAACAGGTAAAAGCACAGTTTGCAAAATCTTTGAAATTTTGCAAATTCCAATTTACTATGCTGATTATGAAGCCAAGTTTTTATATGATAATAATCCAATATTAAAAAGTCAACTCATTCATCATTTTGGGGAAGGCATTTATGCAGAAGGTAAATTCAATCGGAATGCCTTATCAGAAGTTGTTTTTTCAAACGAGGATAAACTTCAATTATTGAATACGATTGTGCATCCTATCGTTTTACAACATGGAAAAAATTGGTTTGAAAAACAAAAAGCTCCATTCGCGATTAAAGAAGCAGCTTTACTTATTGAATCTGGCTCTTACCATCAATTAGACGCTCTAATTCTTGTTCAATCACCGTTAGAACTTCGCATTAAGCGTGTTATGCATCGTGATGAAGTAAATGAAAGTGCTGTTAAAGCTAGAATAGCTAAACAAATGCCGGAAGAGGAAAAAATTAAATTCGCTCAGTATGTTATTCAGAATGATGAGAAACAATTATTGATTCCACAGGTTCAAAAAATTTACAACTCCATTATCTCCCTTAAAAAAATATAGAAAATCTTGCGAATTTCAATTTCTTTTTGTTGCTTAGTGCTATGGCAAAATTATCACATTTAGCAAATACTCTCATACCATCTGAAATCATAAAATTAGGGAATGAAATCAATGACAAAATTAAAGCCGGGAACAAAATTTACAACTTCACAATTGGTGATTTTGACCCGAGTATTTTCCCGATTCCCCAAGCCTTAGAAGATGAAATAGTAAAAGCTTATCAAACTCATAAGACGAATTACCCCCCAGCTAATGGCATTGCACCTTTGCGTGAGGCTGTTGCAAATTTTATTAAAAATAAACAAGGACTCGAATACAACCCCAACGAGTTTTTAATTTCTGGTGGTGGTCGCCCACTTATATACGCGGCCTATCGAACTATTTGCGATAGAGGCGAAAAGATAATTTATCCTGTACCATCATGGAATAATAATCACTACACACATTTTGTGGATGGAGAGCATTGCATGATTGAAACGACGGCTTCCAATAATTTTTTGCCAACCGCGGAAGAACTAATTCCGCATTTGGGAAATGCCACATTACTAGCTTTATGTTCGCCACTCAACCCAACAGGCACACTTTTCACCAAAGAACAATTGTCAAAAATTTGCGAAGCAGTAATTGAAGAAAACAAAAAAAGAGATGAATCGCAAAAACCGTTATTCATTTTATATGATCAAATCTATTGGACATTAACCTATGACGGTGCTGTACATTACGACCCAGTTAGTCTTTTCCCCGAATTACGAGATTACACAATTTTTATTGATGGAATAAGCAAATCATTTTGTGCGACAGGTGTGAGAGTTGGATGGGCTTTTGGACCTCAGTTAATCATTGATAAAATGAAGGGTATATTAAGCCATATTGGAGCATGGAGCCCAATGGCAGAGCAAGTTGGAACCGCTGCTTTTTTACAACAAACTTCAATGGTAGAAAGTTCATTGGAACATATTAAAACAGACATTCATCAGCGCCTGAAGCTTATCTACCAAGGATTTATGCGTCTGAAAAAGGATGGATATGCAGTAGATGCAATTGCACCACAAGCTGCAATGTATTTGACCATTCGATTTAGTTTGAAAGAAAAAATATTGAATGGGGATACTATTCATCACACGAGTGAAATAACAAGTTTTATACTAAATCAAGCGAATATTGCGATAGTGCCGTTCTCAGCATTTGGTGCTGATAGCGAAAGTGAGTGGTACCGATTGAGTGTAGGAACATGCCACATGAATGAGATACCTAATGTTATTCTTAATTTAAAGAAGGCGCTTGATTATTTGAAATAAAAGAACAAATTGAATTTGGTATCCTAATCGATAAGGTAATAATTTTTCAATTACTTAATAGGCTTTTCAACAGGGGCATTCCCTTGTTTCAAATCTATTGCTTTGATGATATCTTCTTGCATTAACCAAGATTGTCCATCCCAACTCAACCCATCATATGTACCATCAGGTATGTAAGTATAACGTTTTGCATCGTCACCAATTTGAGATTCACAATGATCCATAATTATTTGTTGTAATTCTTTATCATAGTTTAAAGTAACTTTTGATCCTTTTTGATATTCAAAAATAAAACGCATAGGTCGTTTACGTTTGCCCCTTTCAATGGTATTGAATAAAGGTGCGCCAAATTGAGATTGTCCTTGACTATTGAAACCAAAAACTTCAATAATTTTCTTCTCACTATTGAGTCCATTGCCATTCCAGCCTAATAAAAAGTAAATAGGCTGTCCCGCAATTTCTTTTTTGAGTATATTATAATACAAACATCCCAACCATCGTGTACCTTGAAAAGTAGAATCTTCGGCACCACGAACAATTTGATCAGATACATCCACTAGCGGAATAAAAGACATGTCACTCAGCTGAATGGCACCATAATATCGCCTTTCAATTTCGCTCCTAATTATTTCCCACGTATAAATCTTAAATGTATTATCAGGTGAAGTTAAAATGCTCATTTTCTCTTTCAATTTGGGAAATGCGTATGTAAATGACTCTTTCATTTTTATCATGCGCTTAAAGGTTTGAATAAAAGCATAGCTGCCTGCTACTCTATCTTCGGACATACCACTGTTATACATACTATCCGCTAAATAGGCAAGACTGTCTTCAATCGCTTGAATAGGCGTCAATTTTTCAAATGGCACATCATGTATTGGCTTTCGTTCAGGGTTGAACGCTACCAAACCATCTTGGGCATTTGCTTGCGTCAACGCCAAAAATGACATCAAAACAGTTATTCCTACTAAAAAAAATCTTCTTTTTAATTTAAAGTTCTGACAAAATGAAAAGTTCAACATAGAAACAAATTTAGTTGAATTTTGAAGTTAATCATCTAACATAGTAAAAGAACTTGTTAATTCTTAGTTCAAAAAAAATAATTGAATTAAAAATATTGACAACTCATGTGAAGCAATACTAATATATTTGCCGAAATTTTATGAGCATGAATAAGGGGCCTATTTCGCAATTTATTGAACACAATTATCGCCATTTTAATGCTGCAGCGCTAATGGACGCAGCTAAAGGTTATGAAACACATTTGCTAGAAGGTGGTAAAATGATGATTACTCTTGCTGGTGCGATGAGTACTGCAGAGTTAGGTATTTCTTTAGCAGAAATGATAAGACAAGATAAGGTGCAAATCATTTCATGCACGGGAGCCAATCTAGAAGAAGATATCATGAATTTAGTGGCTCACTCTCATTACAAGCGTGTGCCTAATTATCGCGATTTGAGTCCACAAGAAGAGTGGGATTTACTTGAAAATCACTATAACCGTGTGACAGATACTTGTATTCCGGAAGAGGAGGCTTTTAGACGTTTACAATCTCATATTCACAAGATTTGGAAAGATGCTGATAAGAGCGGCGAAAGATATTTTCCGCATGAGTTCATGTATAAAATGCTATTAAGTGGTGTTCTTGAGCAATATTATGAAATTGACCCGAAGGATAGTTGGATGCTAGCTGCTGCAAAAAAGAACATTCCGATAGTGTGTCCAGGCTGGGAGGATAGTACAATGGGTAATATTTTTGCGTCTTACATCATTAAAAATGAATTAAAGGCAAGTACCATGAAAAGCGGAATTGAATATATGGTGTGGCTTGCCGATTGGTATCGTAAAAATAGCGAAGGTAAAGGTGTTGGGTTTTTCCAAATTGGTGGCGGTATTGCAGGCGATTTTCCGATTTGTGTTGTACCCATGATGTACCAGGATTTAGAATGGCATGATGTTCCTTTTTGGAGTTACTTCTGTCAAATATCTGATTCAACCACATCTTATGGTTCTTATAGCGGAGCTGTTCCGAATGAAAAAATAACTTGGGGCAAACTAGACATTACCACGCCAAAATTCATTGTAGAAAGCGATGCCACCATTGTAGCGCCATTAATATTTGCATGGATATTGGGGCAATAACTATATTTTTAATGTACTTTTGTCCATCTGTCTCATATTTCCCTTCTAAAAAAGAACGTCACTACATACTTTACTGTCAAATCAAACTAAGTATTAAATCTCATATTTATTATCTGCTTTTTGTAACCTTATATTTATTACCTGCTTTTTGTAATAATTATAAAACATTAGAAATGATAAGGGTTTTTATTAATGAAGAGTTTAAGACAGTTGTATTTCATCCATCTTTAAAAATGAAATATGCAATTTCCAATTTTGGTCGTCTAGTTAGTTATACTGAAAATATTGAAAATGGTACTGTTCTCAAAGGGAGTCTGGTAGATGGCTATCGAACATTCAGGTACAAATTACGTGTAGAGGGAAAATTAAAATCTCAAACTGTATTTTTATACAAGGTTTTAGCGCAGTTATTTATTCCCAAGGATTCGGAAGATCAAATACATGTTATACACTTGGACAGAAACAGAAGCAATGATAATTTAAGTAATTTAAAATGGGTAAATTCTGTAGAAAAAATGGATCATTATAAATCAAGTCCATTTGTGATTGAAGCGAGAAAAAAGAATTCAGAAAAATGGAGAAATGGGAATGGTCATAAATTAACGACAACACGCGTCATTTTATTAAAAAGAATATTGGCTGATGTTGAAAAAAAACCACGAATGAAAATGTTAGCTAAACAATTTGGAATCAGCGAAATGCAACTTTATAGAATTAAATCTGGAGAAAACTGGGGGCATATTAAGGTCTAAAAAAACCTTGCTTATAAAATAATGTAAAAAGAATTTTGAAAAATGTTTGAAACGATTAGCTACCTGGTTGGAAAGTTGGTGTCAAGAGTAAATTGACTGGACTATTCTTTTCATATTCGCTCGCTCTGTACTTTTGGGAGCTTATTTTGAATGTATAAAAGCAAACTTCTTTAAAACATCAAATTCGATCAATAAAATTAAATTTCTTGCAAAAAGAATTAAAAAAACCTCTCTAGCACATCAGGGCTCAAGAATTTATTCGATAATGTATGGTTATCCGTAAAGTTACCTATAATCTTTTCCTCTTCAGCCTTAGCATAATAATAATTTCATCTACACCACTTTTATCCAAAATCACACATGAAGACACTAGTTCCATACCTAAATTCGCCCTTGCTCAAAGAACGGATAAAAGTTTGGCTAAGATTTCAATATTTTTATATACCTCAAATCTCAGGCCGTATCTTGTACCCATGTGTTATAGGTAAGCCCCAAATCCCCACACAGAAAAACATTACCATACTTACCAACCCTCTGTAAAAATTAAAAGAGGTGCAACCCACGCTTCAAAGCCATACAATGCACCACATTTAATTTTTACAGCGACATCTGATCCTAGCTCATTGCAAGTACATCATTCTATTACCACTTTCTTCACCTCATCATTGCATCTCAAATAATAGATACCTTTAGCCAACTTCGATACATCAATCTCATCCTCTTTCGTTGATAAAACCATTTGCCCAACTGAGTTAAACATCTCCTTCTTTTTTCCTTTTCGGCTTTTGATATAAAAATTAGTAGATGATGGATTAGGATAAACATGCCATTCACGCATTACCAAATTTTCAAATTCACGAATTGAAACTGGCTCACAGCCCACCAACAATGCACTATCAGCACCCAAGCCATAGTTAGGCATATTGGGTGGCGTGCGTAAATTTGTATATGGTTGCCACAGACCTTGGGGTTTAAAATTACAACCCAAACCTTTCACATTTGGCTTGTCTATATAGCTCATGTACTTACGTGTGCCATTACCATTGCCTATATACATTTTGCCATCAGGGGCACAAGCTAAATGTTCATACCAAGGAAAATTAGCTAATGTGGTATCAGGGCCATGTATGAAAGTTGCATTATAAGTATTGGTATCATGTAAATCTATCTGGTAAATGGTATATAGATTACTCATGTATAATAAACTGTCATTAGGCGAAAAGCAAATGCCATTTTTAAAATCATTATTTGGATAATTGCTAGTATCATAAGGTGCTATATAATATGTTTTAAACGTCAACTCTCCACTGCATCTATCAAAATCAAATATATCCACTCTGTTTCTATTATTTAATGTTCCTTCATACTTACCATAAATACTACTAGCCATTTGTTTGCCATTATTGCTAAAATAAATTTCGCTATACGAAACACACCAATCACCAATGTTTG
>Ga0315903_10003364_pt1 | contig 22259 bp, 19 predicted proteins | sample LakEriMetagenome_7_FD_203524 | JGI IMG/M metagenome (GOLD analysis project Ga0315903, IMG submission 203524) | Freshwater fungal communities from buoy surface, Lake Erie, Ohio, United States - Buoy 2 MA119 | ecosystem: Environmental > Aquatic > Freshwater > Lake | place: USA: Lake Erie, Ohio... | reverse complement strand
CCTCGAGGCCCGCCATTCCCTCGCCCGCCACCCACGCCGCCGGAGCCCGTCCAAGCAGCCTCGCCAAGCCATAGGCCATGCAGCCGGCGAGGAAGGAGCCGGCAGCCGACACCAGCCCGCCCCACCAGGGGCCGAGGGTCAGGCCGAGGGCCGACATCACCGGCGTCGCCGGCACGGGCAGGAGAATGTCCGCGCAGATCAACCCCAACCCCGCCGCCGCCGCGACGAAGGGATCCGAGCCCAGCAAGCGCGCCAGCTCGCCGGGGTTCAGGGCCGACTCCAGCCGCTCGCCCCAGATCGCCCAGGGAATCAGGACGGCGCCCAGCACCAGTCCGACCAAGATCCAGATCCGACGCGAGGAAGAGAGCGGCACGAACCCAGATTACCCCCGCCCCACCGGTCGCGCAAGACGACCCTTTAGGCTGGCGAAAGGCCCTTCCCTGGGGATGGAATGCGGCATGCGCTCCCTCGCCGCGATCCTCGCCCTTGTCGCCGCCTCCCTGTCGGCCGGCCCCGACATCATCCCGCGCCCCGTCGGCATCGCCCCGCTGATGGACGCCCCCGCCCAGGCGCTCAACGGCGCCAAGGTCCTCGCCCCGTCGGGCTTCGCCGCCGAGGCCGCCCTCATCCGCGCCGCCTTCCCCGGCTCCGGGACAGCCACCATCCGCCTCGTCCCCGTCACGGGCCCCGAGAAGACCGAGGGCTTCGAGGTCGGCCCCGAGGGCTACACCATCACCTGCGAGCCGGGGCGCGACATCGTGATCGAGGCCCGCACCCGCGCCGGCTTCTTCTACGCCTACCAGACCCTCCTCCAGGCCACCTACCGCGGCGGGGACGGCAAGGACTACCTCCCGCCCGGCCGCATCTGGGACAAGCCCCGCTTCGCCTGGCGCGGCATGATGCTCGACGAGGGCCGCCACTTCTTCGGCAAGGAGAAGGTCAAGCGCCTGCTCGACCTGATGGCCCTGCACAAGCTGAACGTCTTCCACTGGCACCTCACCGAGGACCAGGGCTGGCGCGTCGAGATCAAGAAGTGGCCCAAGCTGACCTCCGTCGGCGCCGTCCGCGCCGAGTCCCACGCCCTCGGGGGCAAGCAGGTCGCCTACGATGGCAACAAGTTCGACGGCAAGCCCTACGGCGGCTTCCACACCCAGGACGACCTGCGCGAGATCGTGGCCTACGCCGCCGCCCGCCACATCCAGGTGGTGCCCGAGATCGAGATGCCCGGCCACGCCTCGGCCGCCATCGCCGCCTACCCGCAGTTCGGCAACAACGACATCCCGGGCTTCGCCCCCAAGGTCCAGTCCCGCTGGGGCGTGCACCCCTACACCTTCTCCCCCAGCGAGGAGACCTTCGCCTTCATCGACGACATTTTCGCCGAGCTCACGCCCATCTTCCCCTCCGCCTACTTCCACATCGGCGGCGACGAGGCCCCCAAGGACCAGTGGAGGAAGTCCGCCTTCGCCCAGTCCGTCATCAAGCGCGAGGGCCTCAAGAACGAGTACGAGCTCCAATCCTACTTCATCCGGCGCGTGGAGAAGCTCCTCGCCGCCCGGGGCAAGAAGCTCGTCGGCTGGGACGAGATCCAGGAGGGCGGCCTGTCCAAGACCGCCACGATGATGGTCTGGCGCGACTGGAAGTGGGCCAAGCACGCCGCCGACAACGGCAACGACGTCATCATGGCGCCCACCTCCCACACCTATTTCGACTACTCGCCCGGCAAGCGCGGCGCCGGCCCCCAGTTCGGCGTCATCGGAGGCAACCTCCCCCTCCAGACCGTCTATTCCTTCGAGCCCATCCCCGGCAACTTCACCCCCGCCCAGCACCGCCAGGTCATCGGCACCCAGGCCCAGCTCTGGTCCGAGTACTTCTACGGTTGGAACAAGGTCGAGTACATGGCCTTCCCCCGCGCCTGCGCCCTCGCCGAGGTCGCCTGGTCGCCCAAGGAGGGCAAGGACTGGGGCGACTTCCGCCGCCGCCTCGACACCCACCTCAGGCGCCTCGACGCCCTCAAGGTGAACTACCACCGCGAAGACGGCTCCCCGGCCGTCACCGACCGGATGGGCCTCGGCGAATAAGCGCCCTCAGTCTCCCCGAGACGGCTCGCGTCGGTCGGCCGGCGCCTCCTCCTGGATCGCGTAGGGCTTCCAGCCCCTCGCCGCGCGGGCGAGGTTCATCTCCGCGATGGCCAGGCGAACCAGCGTCAGGTCGGCGGCATTGCGAGCCACCCCGAGCACAGCCGGGGAGAAATCCCCGTCGGCATAGGCTTGCTCGAGCGCAAGCTCCTCGCCGAGCTGGTGCGGGGCGAAATGGGGATGAAGGGCCCTCCAGACCGGCAGGCGCTGCCAGTGAGCCTCCGCCCCAGGCACCGGCTCGCCAAAGCCCTCCTGGAGGGTGACATAGGAGTTGAGCCCGAACTCACAGCCAAGCCGGGCCGATTCGAGCAGCGCATCGAGCGCGTCGACCAGGTCCTCCTGGCGCTCATCCTCCAACCATGCCCTGGCGAGGAAGTCACCCCAGAGCCCCAGCGCCCAGGCGTCGCGGGGCGCCCGGGTGACCGGGTCGAACGCAAGTTCCCTCAGCTTGCCCGCCGCGACGGAACCAGGTCCATCGGCCCGGGCCCGGAAGGCCAGGTACAGGGCGCGTCGCGCCGGGACAGGATGGTGCTCCTCATGCTCCAGGAGCCGCGCGATGGCATCAGGGTCCTCATGGCTCAGCGCCGCGAAGACAAGGCCGGGGTGCAGCAGGTTGGCCGCGAAGGCGGAGGGATCGGCGACCGCGGGATGCGAGGGCGCCCGCCAGTGCGGCCGGCGTCCGAGCCCCGACCGGTGGGCCTGGCGCAACGCAAGCGCGTCCGCGACCTGCTCGGGAACAAGCGCGGCGTGCTCCTCCAGGCTCACGAACACCGGACGGTGCGCGCCTGTCTCCGTGGCGAGCACGGCGGAGAGCTCGCGCCCCAGCTCCGCCAGGAACGCGCCGAAGGCCGCGGGGTCGGCCGCCGAGGCGTGCTGGGTGGCGACGACATGGACGCCGGGGCCCGGCAACTCGTCATCGACCGCGCGCTCGAAACGAAGCAAGTCCAGCTCGCGGGCCAGCTCGACGACCCGGAGATTGTAGTCGTCGGCGTCGAACTCCGGCACGCCGCCCAGCAGGCTGGCGCGGACGCGAACGCGCCATCGCGCGCCGCCGGCTTCGGGCTGCGCGAAAAGCATGAGTCGCATCCGGCGCACGCGCGGATCGGGGCTTGAGGCAAGGAAGGCTGTCACCAGGTAGCGCCCTTCCGCGCGCAGCGCCGCCTCGCCGCGCATCCCGGCATCCTCGAGAAACTCGCGGAACGCGACGGCGCCGGGTTCGTCGGCGGAGAAACCGGGGGCGACCGGCGCCGTCTCGCCGGCGGGGAGGGAAAGCAAGGGGAGCAGCAGGAGGAGGACGGCGGGAAAACGCATGACCCGCCGAGGCTGTCATCAAATCGCGCCGGTGCGGAGGGCAAAGGCGACCCTGTTTTTTCTATTAGAAAAACTCGCCGCCCTCGCGCGGCCCATTAGCCGCGCTGCGGGGTCAGGTCAGCTCGGCCGGGCGCTCCTCCAGGGGGTCGAAGACCGTCACCCGGACGGCGGGGCGGGTCGCCCGGACCTCCGCCATCAGCCCGTCGACGATGACCGCCCGGTTGCACTCCTTGCTGAGGTGCCCCAGGCAGACGTGGCCCAGCCCCTCCGCCCGGATGGACCGGAGCAGGTCGAGGGCCGCCAGGTTCGACAGGTGGCCGTGGTTGCCCCGGATGCGCTGCTTGAGGTGGGCGGGGCGCCGGGACAGGTCCAGCATCTCGTCGTCGTAGTTCGACTCGAGCACGAGGATGTCCGCCGCCTCCGCCTGGGCCCTGGCCCCCGGGGTGACATGCCCGAGGTCGGTCATCCAGGTGACCTTCCGGCCCGGGGACCCGACCTCCGGGGGGCACTGGATGGCGAACCCGACCGGGTCGGCGGCGTCATGGGGAATCGAGAAGGGGGTCACGGCCAACCCCAGGGCCTCGAAGGCAGCCCCGGTGTCGAACAGCTGCCAGATCGGCGCCACCTTCTGCAGGGCCCCGATTCGCCGGGCGGTCTCCCGGTTGGCGAAGACCTTCAGCCCCGGATGGCGCCCCAGCAGGGCCGGAAGGCCGCCGCAATGGTCGCCGTGCTCATGGGTGACGAAGACCGCGTCGATCTGGCGGGGCTCGATGCCCAGCGCCGTCAGACCGGCGGACAGCCGGGGCCAGGCGAACCCCACGTCGATGAGGAAGGTCCGCCCCCCGGCCCGCAGGACCGAGCAGTTGCCCGAGCTGCTCGTGCCGAGGACATGGAAGGAGAAGGCCACCGCGCAAGGGAAGCCGCCGGCGGGCGACTGCCAACCGGAAACCCTCTTTGGCTCGCCCTGCCCCGCCCCGCCCCGTAGGCTGCGGGCATGTCCCAGTCCACCCCTCGCGTCATCTCCATCATCATGGGCGGCGGCCGCGGCACCCGGCTCTACCCCCTGACCAAGGACCGCTGCAAGCCGGCCGTCCCCCTGGCCGGCAACTACCGCCTGGTGGACATCCCCATCAGCAACTGCCTCAACTCCGGACTCAACCGCATCTACGTCCTGTCCCAGTTCAACACCGCCTCCCTCCACAAGCACATCCAGCAGACCTACAAGTTCGACCCCTTCGGGAAGGGCTTTGTCGACATCCTCGCGGCCGAGCAGACCGGCGACAAGGAGACCTGGTACCAAGGCACGGCCGACGCCGTGCGCCAGAACATGCACCACTACGGGCTGCAGGACGACGACCTCGTTCTCATCCTCTCCGGCGACCAGCTCTACCGGATGGATTTCCGCCCGATGATCGAGCAGCACCTGCGGACCAAGTCCGACATCACCATCGCCGCCAAGCCCCTCCCCTCCGACCAGGTCTCCGGCCTCGGCATCATGCGGGTCGACGGCGACCTGCGCGTCACCGAGTTTGTCGAGAAGCCCAAGGACCCCGCCCTCGTCCGCAGCCTCGCCCTCGCCGGGGAGGCCCGCGCCCGGCTCAGCGACACCTCCGACCGCGCCTACTGCCTCGCCTCGATGGGCATCTACCTCGTCTCCGGCCAGCGCCTCCGCGCCGCCCTCGCCGACCCCCTCCAGACCGACTTCGGCAAGGAGGTCATCCCCGGCATGGTCGCCAGCCACCGCCTCACCGCCTTCGTCTACGACGGGTACTGGGAGGACATCGGCACGGTCGGCTCCTTCTGGGAATGCAACCTGACCCTGACCGACCCCGTGCCGCCCTTCGACTTCTTCGACGGCGGCCAGCCCGTCTTCACCCACGCCCGCTACCTGCCCCCGGCCAAGATCAACGGCTCCCGCTCCCACCGCGTCCTGCTCGCCCCCGGCTGCATCGTCGACGACGCCGAGCTCGAGCGCTGCGTCATCGGCGTGCGCTCCGTCATCCGCGCCGGCTCCCGCCTGGAGAACACCGTCATGATGGGCGCCGACCGCTACGAGCGGCCGGCCGACTTCGCCCGCAACCGCGAGGCGGGGCTGCCCGACGTCGGCGTCGGGCCCGGCTGCCACATCCGCCGCGCCATCATCGACAAGAACGCCCGCATCGGCGCCAACTGCCGGCTCTCCCCCGCCGGCCTCGCCGAGCGCACCGAGACCGCCGCCTGGTACGTCCGCGACGGCGTGCTCGTCGTCAAGAAGAACGCCGTGCTCTCGCCCGGCACCGTGGTCGGGGAATAGGCCTCGATGCTCATCGCGCGCGCCCAGGTCTACTGGATCAACTGGCTCCTGCTCATCGCGGGAGCCGCCGCCACCGGCGTCGCCCCCGTGTACGACGCCTTCCTCCGCGGGGCCGTCGCCTCCTTCCTCGCCGCCGGCGCCCTCGCCGCCTACCGCCAGCTCGGCCCCCGCAAGGCCGCCTTCCTCGGCCTCGTCCTCGGCGTCGCCTGGCAGCTGTTCCTCCACCACGCCTGGGGCCGCATCGCCTGGAGCGAGGCCCACCGCGCCGCCGCGGAGGGCCGGCTCGGCATGGAGATGTCCGTCACCGCCGCCGCCTTCGCCGGCAGCGCCCTCGCCGCCGCCCTGATGAGCCGAGGCCTCGGCTGGGCCAAGGCCGCCGGCGTCGGCGCCCTCCTCTCCCTCAGCATGACCGCCCTGCCCTACGGCATCGTCAACGCGATGGACCGCAACCGCGCAGGACCCATCGACATCGTGTGGATCGCCGAGGCCACCGCGCTCGACGACGAGGGCCGACCCCTCCGCCCCCGCGGCGTCGCCACACCCAGCCTCGGCGCGCAGGAAATCGCCACCCTCCGCCAGCGTTTCCTCACCGTCGACGTCGCCGGCGAGGTCGCCGTCGTCGGGCCCGACGGCCGCCGCCTCTGGCCCGCCTGGCGCCAGCGCATCTCCCAGGCCGGTCACGAGACCCTGCCCGCCCGCACCGTCCTCATCGTCAACCGGCTGCCGGCCGACGCGCGCGTCCCGGCGGTCGACCTCATCCTAAGCGAGAGCCCCGAGGGCCGGCGCGGGCTCGAGTTCGCCCTCGAGGAGGGCGCGGCCAAGGCCGGCGCCTTCGGCGACCAGCCGCTTGAGGAGCCGCCCACCGTCCGCCTCGAGGTCGGTTCCAACGCCGAGGGCGTCTGGTTCCGCGCCCTGCGCGCCCTCCCCCTCGGCCGAAACTACCCGACCGGCGGCGCCGACGAGCGCACGGGGCTGCCCTCGCGTGTGCCCAGCCCCGGCAGCACCGGACGCCTCGGGCCCGCGCCCGAGCCGCCCGCCGCCACCGCCCCGACGCGCGTTCCCGAAATCGGGCAGATGCGCATCCCGAACAGCCACCCAGCCGCCGAAGTGCCCCTGGGACCGGGAGAATGAGCCGACACATCGCCGTCATCGGCGGGGGAGCCGCCGGATTCTTCGCCGCCATCGCCGCGGCGGAGCGCCTCGGCAAGGAAGGCAAGGTCACGCTGCTCGAGGCCACGGCCCACCCCTTGGCCAAGGTCCGCATCTCCGGGGGAGGCAGGTGCAACCTCACCCACAGCTGCTTCGATCCCGCGGAGCTGGCCAAACGCTACCCCCGGGGTGGACGCGAGCTGCTCGGCGCCTTCCACCGCTGGCAACCCCGCGACACCCTTGAGTGGTTCGCCAAGCGCGGCGTGGCCGCGAAGGCCGAGGCCGACGGCCGCATGTTCCCGGTGACCGACGACTCCGCGACCGTGGTCGACTGCCTGACGCGGGCCGCGCGCAAGGCGGGGGTCGACCTCCGCCTGCGCTGCCCTGTCAGGTCGATCCGCCGCGAGGGAGACGGCTTTTCCCTCGAGCTGGCCGACGGCCCCCTGCGCGTCGACCGCGTCATCCTCGCCACCGGAGGCGCCGCGGGCGGAGGCGGCCACGCCCTCGCCGCGGGCCTCGGCCATTCCATCGAGCCGCCCGTCCCCTCCCTCTTCACCTTCCGCATCCGCGACCCCCGCCTCGAGGGCCTCTCCGGCCTCTCCGTCGCCGATGCCGGGACCGAGGTCGAGGGCACCCGGCTCCGCGAGCGCGGCCCCGTCCTCGTCACCCACGACGGCCTCAGCGGGCCCGGCATCCTGCGCCTCTCCGCCTGGGGCGCGCGCGACCTCGCCCTGGCCAACCACCGCTTCACCCTCGGGGTCAACTGGGCGCCGACCCTCGCCCCCGCAGCCGTGGAAGCCACGCTCGCCGGCCTGCGCGAGCGCGAGGCCCGCAAGTCCGTCGCCACCTGGAACCCCTTCGGCATCCCCGGTCGCCTCTGGGAGCGCCTCGCCGCCGCGACCGGCGCCTCCGGCACCTGGGCCAACCTGCCGGCCGACCGCCTGAAGGCGCTTGCCGCCCAGGTCTCGGCCACCCGGCTCCAGGTGGACGGCAAGAACACCAACAAGGAGGAGTTCGTCACCTGCGGCGGCGTCCGGCTCCGCGAGGTCGACTTCCGCGCCATGGAGAGCCGCGTCGCCCCCGGGCTGCACCTGGCCGGCGAGGTGCTCGACATCGACGGGGTCACCGGCGGCTTCAACTTCCAGGCCGCCTGGACCACGGGCTGGCTGGCCGGCAACGCCGCGGCCGCCTGAGGCGGGTTCGCGCTTGCCCCGGGGGCGCGGCGCAACCACTCCTCGGAGCCCACCTTGCTCACGCTCACCGACATCGCCAAGGCCTACGGCCCGAAGGAGCTCTTCTCCGACGTCTCCCTGACCATCCAGCGGCGCGACCGCCTCGGGCTGGTCGGGGCCAACGGCGCGGGCAAATCCACCCTCTTCCGCATCATCCTCGGCGAGGAGGAGGCCGACCAGGGCAGCGCCCAGTGGGAACGCGGGGCCGACTTCGGCTTCCTGCCCCAGGAAAGCGCCCCCGTCGGCGAGGAGACCATCCTCGAGATCGCCACCGCGGGCACGCGCCACAACCCCGACGACCCCTTCCCCGAGGTCGACTGGAGCCTCGAGCCCCGGGCCAAGAAGATCCTCGCCGGGCTCGGCTTCCGCGAGGCCGACTTCGACCTGCCCGCCCGGACCTTCTCCGGGGGCTGGGTCATGCGCGCCCACCTCGCCCGCCTCCTCGTCAGCGAGCCCACGCTCCTCCTGCTCGACGAGCCGACCAACCACCTCGACCTGGAGGCCCTCCTCTGGTTCCAGGACTACCTGACCCGCTACCCGGGCGGCCTCGTCGTCATCTCGCACGACCGCGCCTTCCTCAACGCCCTCTGCAACGGCATGCTCGAGCTGCGCGGCGGCCGCCTCCACCGGTACAGCGGCAACTACGACGACTTCCTCGTCGAGCGCGTCGCCCGGCGCGAGCAGCAGGAGGCCGCCTTCCGCAACCGCCAGCGCGAGATCGCCCACCTCCAGACCTTCGTCGACCGCTTCGGCGCCAAGGCCTCCATGGCCTCGCGCGCCAAGTCCAAGGAGAAGCAGATCGAGCGCCTCGAGGCCGACGCGCCCGAGGAGCCCGAGGAGGACCTGAAGCGCATCCACTTCCGCTTCCCCCAGCCGCCCCGCTCCAGCCTCCGCGTCATGCGCCTCGAGGGCGTCCGCCAGGCCTACGGCGAGCATGTCGTCTACGAGAACCTCGGCCTCGAGCTGGAGCGCGGCCAGCGCACCGTGCTCGTCGGCCCCAACGGCGCGGGCAAGTCCACCCTGCTCAAGATCCTCGCCGGCCAGGTGCCCATCCAGGGCGGCCTGATGGAGAAGGGGACCAACGTCCAGGTCGGCTACTTCGCCCAGAACCGCCTGGACAACCTCGACCCCGCCCTGAGCGTGCTGGAGAACGTCCTCGAGCGCCGCTCGACCGAGTTCCCCTTCACCGAGGAGCAGGCCCGGTCCGTCCTCGGCGCCTTCCTCTTCCGCAAGGACGACGTGCACAAGCCGGTCAAGGTCCTCTCCGGCGGCGAGAAGTCCCGCCTCGCCCTCGTGCGGATGCTCATGCGGCCGCCCAACCTGCTGCTGATGGACGAGCCCACGACCCACCTCGACATGCCGTCGATCGACGCGCTCGTCCACGCCCTCGGCGCCTACGAGGGCACCCTCGTCTTCATCAGCCACGACGTCCACTTCATCCGCAACGTCGCCGGCAACGTCCTCCACGTCCACTCCGGCCGCCTCACGCCCTACGCCGGGGGCTACGATTACTACCTCGACAAATCGAAGGCCAAGGGCGAGCGCGAGGCCCTGACCGCCGGCTTCACCGACGCCCGCCCCTCCGCGCCCCCCGCCCAGGCCCCCGCCCCCGCCAAGCCGGCCAAGCCCGACCCGAAGCTCGCCCGCCGCCTCCGCCGGGAGGTCGCCGACCTGGAGGCCCGCGTGGCCGCCCTCGAGAAGGAGCAGGCCGAGGTCGCCGCCGCCCTCCAGGACCCCGCAACGTACACCGACCCGGCCAAGGCCCTCGCCCTCAACCGGCGCCTTGCCGAGCTCGGGCCCGAGGTCGAGTCCACCGCCGCGACCTGGGCCGAGAAGGCCGCCGAGCTCGAGCGGGCCGACCCGAGCAAGCAGGCTTGACCACCCGGGGCAGCCTGGGCTTTTAAAGACCCTTCCCCACGACGCCCATGCCCAGCCTACCGGTCAACCGCATCAAGAAGAAGAACATCATCAGCTACAACGGCGAGCTGTGCGTGGTCCTCGAGTGCCAGGTCCGCACCCCCCCGAACAACGCCTCCTACTGCCAGATGGAGATCCGCTCCATCAAGACCGGGGCCAAGATCCCCGTCCGCACCGGCATCAACGCCTCCTACGAGGTCTTCGACAACTCCATCAAGCAGCTCGAGATGTCCTACGAGGCCGACGGCAGCTACGTCTTCGTCGACCCCTCCTCCTTCGAGGAGTTCTACGTCTCCGCCCAGACCCTCGAGGACTCCAAGGAGTTCATCATCCCCGGCCAGAGCTACACCGTCCTCTTCGTCGAGGGCAAGCCCGTCACCGTCGATCTCCCCCCGTCCGTCACGGTCAAGGTCCTGGAGGCTCCTCCCGCCGTCAAGGGCGACACCGCCGGCAACGTCCAGAAGTCCGTCACCTGCGAGAACGGCCTGATTGTCAACGTCCCCCTGTTCATCAAGGAGGGCGAGGTCATCAAGGTCAGCACGGAGAACAAGGAATACCTCGGTCGCGCCTGAGCGCGGGCCCGGCTCTCCCCCTCGGGCGGCCTCGGCCGCCCTTTTTCTTGCCCGCCGCCGCGACCGGAGCCGCTAGTCCGACTAGGATTCGAACCTAGACTAAGAGGACCAAAACCACTTGTGCTGCCATTACACCATCGGACTGCGGACGTCTCTTCTCCCCCTCCGGGCGGCGGGAGTCAAGCAGGGGGTTGACGCTCGCGGGGGGTTCGCCCTACAACCCCGCTCATGCCCAACGCCAAGCCGAGGTATCGCCGCATCCTGCTCAAGCTGAGCGGGGAGGCCCTCCGCAACGACGCCACCGCGGACCCCATCGACCCCGCCGTCCTCGACCGGCTCGCCCAGGAGCTCAAGTCCGTCCAGGCCCTCGGGACCCAGATCGCCATCGTGGTCGGCGGCGGCAACATCTTCCGCGGCCTCGCCGAGGCCAAGGCCAACGGCACCGACCGCACCACCGGCGACACCATGGGCATGCTCGCCACCGTCATCAACGGCCTCGCCCTGATGGACCGCCTGGAGAAGAACGGCCTCGAGGTCCGCGTCATGACCGCCATCCCCATGGATCGCGTCGCCGAGCCCTTCATCCAGCGCCGCGCCACCCGGCACCTCGAGCGCGGGCGCGTCACCATCTTCGTCGGCGGCACGGGCAACCCCTACTGCACCACCGACTACGCCGCCGCGCTCCGGGCCAACGAGATCGGGGCCGACGTGCTGATGAAGGCGACCAAGGTCGACGGCGTCTACGACAGCGACCCCAAGCGCAACAAGGCCGCCAAGCGCTACGCCAAGGTCTCCTACCGCGAGGTCCTCGAGCGCCGGCTCGGCGTGATGGACGCCGAGGCCTTCTCCCTCTGCGAGGCCAACCACCTGCCCATCCTCGTCTTCTCGATGAACGAGCCGGGCGCCGTCCTCCGCGCCGTCAAGGGCGCCTCCTCCGGCACCCTCGTCAGCTGACCCTTTCCCACCACCATGGACCTCAAGAAGACCATCGCCGACGGCGCCGCCACCATGAAGAAGGCGGTTGACTGGACCTCGCACGAGCTCGCCACGCTCCACACCGGCAAGGCCTCCCCCTCCATGGTCGAGGGCATCAGCGTCCACGTCGAGGCCTACGGGATGACCCAGCGCCTCAAGGACATGGCCGCCATCACGACGCCCGACGCGCGCACCATCGTCATCACGCCGTTCGACAAGGCCGTGACCGACGACATCCGCAAGGCCATCCAGGCGGCCAACATCGGCATCAACCCCGTCCCCCAGGGCGGCTTCATCCGGTGCCCCGTCCCCGAGCTCACCGGCGAGCGCCGGCGCGACCTGGCCAAGGTCGCCCACCGCCTCGCCGAGGAGGGCCGCGTGCGCGTGCGCAACGCCCGCCGCGACTGCCTCGAGGCCGTCAAGAAGGGCCACAAGGACAAGCTCGTGACCGACGACGACCTCAAGCGCGCCGAGAAGGAGGTCCAGGGCCACACCGACGCCGCCGCCAAGCAGGTCGACGCCCTCCTCAAGGCCAAGGAAACCGAGCTCGGCACGGTCTGAGGCCGCGCCCGCCCGCCCCAGGCGCCCGCCCGCGGTCGCCCGTCCTCCCTTCCCAACCCTCATGAACATCCACGAATACCAAGCCAAGGCCCTGCTCGAGCAGTTCGGCGTCGCCGTGCCCAGGGGAGTCGCCGCCAAGGATCCCTCCGAGTTCGAGGCCGCCTTGGCCAAGCTCGACGGCTCCGCCGGCTACATGGTCAAGTCCCAGATCCACGCCGGCGGCCGCGGCAAGGGCAGCTTCACCAACGGGCTCAAGGGCGGCGTCAAGTTCTCCGCCACCCGGGAGAAGGCCCTCGAGAACGCCCGCGCCATGCTGGGCAACACCCTCGTGACCGCCCAGACCGGCCCCGACGGCCGCAAGGTCCAGGCCCTCTACTTCACCGAGGCCGCCAACCTCGGCAAGCGCCCCGACGGCCGCGACGACGAGTACTACCTCGCCATCCTCCTCGACCGCGCCACCTCGCGCCCCGTCATCGTCGCCTCGACCGAGGGCGGCGTCGAGATCGAGAAGGTCGCGCACGACACCCCCGAGCGCATCACCAAGGTGCAGGTCGACCCCGCGGCCGGCCTCCAGCCCTACCAGGCCCGGCAGGTCGCCTTCGCCCTCGGCTTCAAGGGCGAGCTCTTCAAGCAGGCCGTCGCCCTCGTGACCAAGCTCTACCAGTTCTACTGGGAGAAGGACTGCGCCATGGTCGAGATCAACCCCCTGCTCGTGACCAAGGAGGGGCGGCTTGTCGCCCTCGACGCCAAGGTGTCGTTCGACGACAACGCCCTCTTCCGCCACCCCGACGTCGTCGCCCTCCGCGACCTCGCCGAGGAGGACCCCAAGGAGATCGAGGCCTCCAAGTTCGGCCTCTCCTACATCGCGCTCGACGGCAACATCGCCTGCCTCGTCAACGGCGCCGGGCTCGCCATGTCCACCATGGACATCATCCAGCACTTCGGCGGCCGCCCGGCCAACTTCCTCGACGTCGGGGGCGGCGCCTCCAAGGACCAGGTCACCGCGGCCTTCAAGATCATCCTCGGCGACCCCAACGTGAAGGGCATCCTCGTCAACATCTTCGGCGGCATCATGGACTGCGACATCATCGCCCAGGGCATTGTCGCCGCCGCCCGCGAGACCGGGCTCAGCCTCCCCCTCGTCGTCCGCCTCGAGGGCAACAACGTCGCCGCCGGCAAGGCCACCCTCGCCGCCAGCGGGCTCAAGCTCGTTTCCGGCGACTCCATGGCCGACGCCGCCCAGAAGATCGTCGCCCTCGTCGGCAAGGCCTGAACCCAAGACCCGCTTCACAATGTCCATCCTCGTCCATGAAAAGACCCGCGTCCTCGTCCAGGGGATCACGGGCGACTTCGGCGGCCGCCACGCCAAGCTCTCCCTCGACTACGGCACCCAGGTCGTCGCCGGCGTGACCCCGGGCAAGGGCGGCCAGGTCTTCGAGCACAACGGCCACAAGGTGCCCATCTTCGACACCGTGGCCGACGCCCGGCGCCAGACCGGCGCCGAGGTCTCCGCCATCTTCGTCCCGCCGCCCTTCGCCGCCGACGCCATCCTCGAGTGCGTCGACGCCGACCTCGACCTCGCCATCGCCATCACCGAGGGCATCCCGGTCCGCGACATGGTCCGCGCCAAGCGCGCCATGGAGGGCCGTCGCACCCGCCTCATCGGGCCCAACTGCCCCGGCGTCGTCACCCCCGGCCGCGGCGACAAGTCCCACGGCGGCTGCCGCATCGGCATCGCCCCCGGCTACATCCACCGCCGCGGCAAGGTCGGCGTCGTCTCCCGCTCCGGCACCCTGACCTACGAGGCCGTCTGGCAGCTCACCTCCAAGGGCCACGGCCAGTCCACCTGCGTCGGCATCGGCGGCGACCCCGTCAACGGCACCTCGCACCTCGACGTCATCAAGCTCTTCAACGAGGACCCCGAGACCGAGGCCATCATCCTCATCGGCGAGATCGGCGGCTCGGCCGAGGTCGAGGCCGCCCGATGGATCAAGGACCATTGCAGGAAACCCGTCGCCGGCTTCATCGCCGGGGCCACCGCCCCGGCCGGACGCCGCATGGGCCACGCCGGCGCCGTCATCGGCGGCGCGGAGGACACCGCCGCCGCCAAGATCCGCATCTTCCAGGAATGCGGCATCGAGGTCGCCAAGACACCCTCCGACATGGCCGACGCCCTGCTCCGAGTCTGGAAGCCCTGAGGTCGGCAAGCCCCTCCTCCCCAAAGGGCGGCCCTCGGGCCGCCCTTTTTTCGGCCCTGCCCGAACCCGACCAACCTTGCGGTGTCCCATCCCCATGCGCCCCGCCCTCCCCCTCTTCCTCGCCGGCATTCTTCTCTCCGCATGCGCCGGCGCGCCCTCGGCCAAGGACAGGCCCGCCGCGACCCAGCCCAGGTTCCAGGACGGTCCGGTCGACCCCGCCAAGCTGCCCAAGCTCCCCTGGCACATGGTCAACCTCTGGTGGGACATCCCCGCGACCGAGGACTTCGAGTCGTTCGACCTCGACGTCCGCGTCAAGGGCGAGGCCGATCCCGCCACGATCAACCTCTACATCGCCCCCATCGGCATCGGCCAGCTCAACGAGACCAACTTCTACGGCGGCATCCAGACCAACATCGGCGGCTACGGCGTCAGCCCCGACAGCCCCACCGGCCCCTACCACAAGGGCAAGGGCGGCATCTTCTCCCGCTGGGGCAACAAGGACCTCGACACCTCCTTCGTCCGCCCCGCCGCCAACGGCCTCATCGAGGCCGCGGGCTACGAGGGCGACTTCGCCTCCGGCCGCCGGCCCTACGCCTGGACCGAGGGCACCTACACCTACTCCCTCCGCAAGCTCAGCTATGAGAAGGACAAGGACGGCAAGGAGTGGACCTGGGTCGGCGCCTTCGTCTCCGACAAGTCCAAGGGCGACTTCACCCACATCAGCTCCCTCAAGTTCCCCGGCCGCACCCTCAGGTTCTGGGGGCGCCATTCCGCCTTCATCGAGATCTACGGCGGCAAGAAGGTCGACATCGCCGCGCTCCCCCCGCTCGAGATCGGCATCGGCCACCCCCGCGTCAACGGCAAGCCGGTCGACATCCGCCGCCTCTCCCTCGTCCACCCCCAGCGCGGCCCCGTCTCCCCTCCCATCATGGACGGCGCCCTCTCGCCCGACGGCTCCGAGGTCGTCTTCCACCTCCGCAACCGGCTCATTGCCGACCAGAAGCCCCAGCAGGTCCTCATCGAGCGCAAGCCCGAGCCCAAGCCCGAGGGCAAGTGAGCCGGGCCGTCCGGCCCCGCGTCACTCCAGGACGAAGAGCGTACCGCCAATCCGGTTGATGGTCTGACCCTGCCCCGCCGGTGCCGCCGGCGTCTGGGCATTGGCGCCCGAGACATTGGTGCCAAAGACCGTCCCGGCCTGGCCGGCGGCGGGGGCCGCGGCCGCAGCCCCGGTCGAGCCAGCGGCGATGCGCACCTCGCGCGACACCATCAGGTCGCGGAAAGCCCGGTAAAAGGCCAGGATCTCGCCGCGCGAGGCGACCGTCATCTCGACCGTCTTCGCGTGGGTCGCGGTCGGCCAGGGCTTCACCACCAGCCCGTCGGTCGTCTTGTTGCGAAGGTTGTCCAACCTCTGCTCCACCGCCGCCAAAGGGCCGGGCACGGGCAGCTGGGTGGCCTGACCCGGCTCGAGGCCACGGTTCTGGGCGTTGGCCTGCAGCCCGCGGTTTGCGCGGTCGGCCGCGTCCGCGGCGCCCGGGGGCCGGGCGGAGTAGATGCGCAGCTGCTGGCCGGAGTTCGCCATGTCCACCGTCACCTCCGCCACGATGAAGCTGCCCGTGGTGTATTCCTGGAAGGACACCGAGAGGATCTGGTCGGCGCGGGCGTAGAAGCCCACGTCCGAGCCGGCGACCTCGATGCCGAAGATGCCTTGGTTGGGAAAGGCCCTCGGGCGAATCTGCAGGGCCGAGGCGGAAGCCGAGGCGAGGAGGGCGGCGGCGAGGAGGTGGGAGCGCATAAATGGAGTTTGTCTCCCCAACCCCGCCCCCGCAAGGTGGGTTTCACCCCCAGGGCATGCTCAGCTGCGAGAATCTATCCGTGCAGGCGGGCCCCGGAGGCCCCCTCATCCTGAACCAGGCCTCGGCCCGCTTCCTCCCCCGCGGCCTGAACGCCGTCATCGGACCCTCCGGCTGCGGCAAGACGACCCTGATGAAGGCCATCCTGGGCATCCTGCCCTCGACCGGGACCGCCTACCTGAACAACGAGGCCATCCAAAGGCCAGAGGACCTCGTCGGGCGCGTCGGCTTCGCCCCCCAGTTCACCACCGCCCAACCCCAGCTGACCGTCGCCGAGTCCCTCGGCTACGCGCTGCGGCTGACCGTATCCGAGAGCGCCGTGCGCGCCGAGCGGCTCGAGCGCGTCCTCGAGGTCACCGGCCTCGCCGAGCATCGCGACAAGCGCGTCGGCTCCCTCTCCGGCGGCCAGCTGCGCCGGCTCTCCCTCGGCCTCGAGCTCACCCTCGATCCCTCCTGCATGGTCTGCGACGAGGTCACCTCCGGCCTCGACCCCCACTCCGAGGACCAGATCCTGGCCCTCCTGAGGCGCCTCGCCACCGAGCGCGGCAAGTCCTTCGCCTGCATCATCCACAACCTGGCCAAGCTCGCCCTGTTCGACTGGATCACCGTGGTCTACCAGGGGGATGTCGTCTTCCAAGGCTCCTACCCCGAGCTCCTCGCCCACTTCGGGGTGGACGACGGCCTGAGGCTCTACGAGGTCCTCAACCGCCAGGACCTCGCCCATTGGCGGGCCCGGCGGGCCGAGCGCGCCGAGGCCGAGGCGGCCGACTTCGCCGCCGCCGCCGCCAACGTGGCCGTCGCCGCCAACCCCGAGCCCGTCGCCCCCGCCCCCGCCCTGCCCTCGGGCGCCTCCCAGCTCGCCACCCTCCTCGCGCGCCGCCTCCGCCTGTTCTTCCGCGACACCGGCTACCTCGGCCTGACGATGGCCATCACCTTCGGGTTCCCCCTGCTCGTCGTCATCTTCAACCTCACGGGCACCTGGGATGTGCGCAAGGTGCCGATGGAGCGCAGCACCGCCTCGCTCGAGGCCATCCAGCAGGCCGTCGCCGTGCAGGTGCACAACGCCCAGGTCGCCAACCTCGCCGCCGGCCTGGTCATGTTCCAGGTCATCCTGCTCACCCTGATGGGCGCCAACAACGGCGGCCGCGAGATCTCCGCCGAGCGCGTGCTCTACGAGAAGGAGCGCATGACCGGCCTCAGCCCGCTCGCCTACGCCCTCTCCAAGATGGGCTTCGTCTCGCTTCTCGCCCTGCTGCAGGGCGCCTGGATGTGCGCCTTCGTCAAGGTCATCTGCCAGTTCCCCGGCCCCTGGGGGGAGCAGCTCGCCGTCCTCGCCGCCAGCTGCGTGTCGATGTCCGTGGTCTGCCTCGGCTTCTCCGCCCTCCTCGTCTCGCCGGAGAAATCCTCCCTCCTCTCCATCTACCTCGTCGGCTTCCAGCTCCCCCTCTCGGGCGTCGTCCTCGCCCTGCCCGAGGCGCTCACCTGGGTCTGCCGCCCCTTCATCAACGCCTACTGGGGCTGGTCCGGCACCATGAAGTCGATGGCCGGCACCCCCATCTGGGACGCCTACACCGCCTCGCTGCCGGACAAGGGCTCCTACGTGGCGGACAACGAGACCGCCCTCCTCGTCCTGCTCGCCCAAGGCATGGTCGGGGCCGCCATGATCCTGGTCGGCTGCCAGCAAAAGCGCTGGTCTTAGGCCGCCAATCCGCTAACTTGGCTCCATGGCCAAGCTGAACCCGCTGCTGCTCGCGCTCGGCATCCCCGTCGCGGTCATCGGCTTCGTCGCCGTCGTCCTGCTCTCCCGGCAAGGCGGCAAGTTCGCCGACCTGCCCCCCTTCTCGCCCGAGACCTACCGCAAGGACTGGGCCACCCTCCAGGGCAACGCCTACGTCCTCGCCTGCCAGGTCGACCGCCAGCTGGCGTTCACCGAGGGCCAGGCCCGCATCCTCGCGGTCAAGCCGGTCGACACCTCACGCGGCGCCGGCACCCTGCCCGTCCGCGTCCCCGCCTCCATCGAGGCCAACTTCGAGTCCGGCCAGCGCTACAACCTCAAGCTGCGCGTCCGGCGCGACATCCTCGAGGTCGAGGACCTCGAATCCTTCTGAACACCATGCGCCTCCCCGCCCTCGCCCTCGCCGCGGCCCTCCTGGGCCTCGCGCCCACCGTCCGGCTCGGCGCCCAGGGCGCCGTCGGCCAACCCGGCGCGGCCGTCACCGGCGGCGGCGGAGGGGACTACCGCAGCTCGACCGCCGAGGCCATGGGCGACCGGCTGTTCGACGTGAACAGCGACTCCATCGACATGGAGAACGGCTCCATGCAGTGGAAGGGCCGCACCTTCAACCTCGGCAACTCGCGCATGATGCGGGCCCGCTTCGAGCGCTACCTCGCCGCCCCCGCCCCCGCCCAGGACAGCCGCCGCTACCTCGACGTCCTCCAGCGCATCGAGTCCCTCCTCGCCCCCAACGCCATCAACGAGCGCACCTGGGCGCCCAACCAGCAGGCCGCCTTCGACCTGCTCTTCGAGGCCGCCCGCTACGAGCAGGACGCCGAGAACTCCCTCACGCTCGCCGCGCAGATCCGCAAGGTCTGGGAGATGCGGGTCGAGTTCCGCAACATGGGGGTCAACCACAACCAGCTCGAGGCGCTGCGGAGGCGACAGGAGGGCGTCGCCATCAACCGCCAGGAGCAGCTCGAGCTCGCCAACGACCAGCGGTCCGAGCAGAGCGCCAAGAAGGAGAAGGGCGGCGCGCTCGTGAAGTCGACCGCCGGCTCGGCCGAGATGGCCGCGCGGGTCAAGGATGAGCAGAAGACCCAGGCCGAGATCGTGGCCAACCAGGCCCGCATGACCGCCCTCGCCCTGCAGTCCCAGGTCGAGTTCCAGTCGCAGATCGTCCAGCACCTCCTCGCCCGCCGCTACCGCCACTGCATCATCGCCTGCGCCTTCTACCGGGTGATGTTCAAGAGCCAGAACCAGAACGTCCGCGTCGGGGCCAAGGAGGTGAAGGAGTTCTTCCCCATCTCGGACTACGTGCCCACGCTCGAGTCGCTCGACGGCCTGTGCCGCGAGGCGATCAAGGACGTCGACACCGGCCTGCGCACCACCGAGGACCTCATGCGCCAGGGCGAGCTCCACGGCGCCTTCGAGCGCCTGCAGGAGACCTACTTCCTCGGCGAGCACGAGCCCTCCATCCAGTCCTTCGACCCCGCCAAGAAGCGCCAGCTGCTCGAGCTCTGGCGCGACCTGCGCGAGCTCCAGCGCGTCGGCGACGAGCGCGACCTCGCCAACGTCGACCAGTACCTCAACCAGGTGGCCGCCCGCGCCCGCGACTTCCCCGCCGCCGCCGTGCGCTCCAAGGTCGAGGCCGCCCGCGCCGCCTCCAACATGCAGATCCTCGCCGCCCAGCAGGCCGCCGTCTCGGGCGACACCGCCAAGGCCGAGGCCGCCCTCGAGCGGGCCGGGAAGATCTGGCCCCTCAACCCCGCCATCCGCGACTTCGCCACCAAGGCCATCGCCCGGCAGGACGTCCTCGCCCAGAAGGTCCCCGAGTTCGACCAGCTTCACGGCGACGGCAAGTGGCGCGACATCTTCAACCGCCGCGACGAGTTCGCCGTCGCCCTCATCCAGGACAAGGACCGCCTGCCCAAGCTCAAGGCCGTCGTCACCCGCGTGGGCGAGATCGAGGCCATCATCCTCCAGGCCACCTCCCTCGCCGCCCAGGGCAACCCCTACCTCGCCTGGGACCTCCTCCAGCGCGCCCAGGCCATCGACCCCAACGACATCGTCCTCGCCCGCACCCGCTCCGAGATCGCCCCCCTCGTCGCTGAGTACGCCCGCCTCCTCGCCCTCGCCGAGCGCATGGAGAAGGACGGCCACGACGCCGCCGCCCTCACCGCCTGGATGTCCGCCCAGGAGCTCAACCCCGTCTCCGAGATCTGCGGCACCGCCGTCCGGCGCCTCGCCGCCCGCGTCGCCTCCTCCGGCGCCGCCACCCCGGCCCCCGGACGCGACCCCGGCGCCCTCGAGGTTCCCGAGCCGCCCCCTGCCAACCGCTGAGGACCCTCCCTGGGGGTCATGTCCCAACGGGGGCTGAGCGCCCTGCTCGTTCCAACCCCTCGCCAGCTAGCTGCGGCCACGCCGCACAGGGAGGCCAACCCCAACCGGTCGGGCTAACCCTTCGCGAGGTTGCCAGCCCGCCAGGCCGGGCTCAGACCACGTAGGGCAAGGTCTTGGCGACGCGCTCCGTCTCCGCCCCGCCCTCGAGCAAGTCGGCGATGCTGTCCCACTTGCCCACGGTCAGCGAGCTGCGCGCCGACTCGGGCATCGCGGCCTTCATGACCTTGCCGCCCGCGGAAACCGTCATCGCCCCGAGGTCGATGGCAACCTCGCCGGCGGGATTGGCCTGAACCCAGGCCGTCAGGGCGGCCAGGTCGGCCGGCTCAAGGGTCACGCACGGGACGCCGATGCCGGTCGAGTTGCCGAAGAAGATCTCCGCGAAGCTCCCGGCGACGACCGCCTTGAAGCCGAAGCGCCAGAGCGACTGGGGCGCGTGCTCGCGCGAGCTGCCGCAGCCGAAGTTCTGGCCGCTGACCAGGATCGCGGCCTCCTTGGCGTCGGGTCGGTTCATCGGGTGCTCGCGCGCGACGCCCTCGGGCGTGTAGCGCTCGTCGCGGAAGGCGTGCTCGCCCAACCCGTCGAAGGTCACGCAGCGCAGGAAGCGCGCCGGGATGATGCGGTCCGTGTCGATGTCGTCGCCGGGAACGGCGAGGGCGCGGCCGGCGATGCGGGTGATTTTGGCGAGGGACATGGGAAAGGGCTGGGGAATTAGGGGATGAAGGGACGCGGGGGTCAGGGGGCGGCCACCGACCAGGAGCCGACCGAGAGGAACGCGACCGGGCGGTTCAGGGCCCGGGCCAGCGAGGAGCGCCGGGCGGCCAGCACGGAGGGCGGCGCGGACGCCGCCTCGGCGAAGACGGGGAGGCTGTCGAGGACGGCGATCGGGCGGACCGTGCAGACCGGCTTGCCGTCGTGGCAGGCATCCAGCTCGGCGCCGGGCTCAAGACCGACCGACTCCGCCGCCGCGGCGCGCGCAAGCGCCTCGCCGCGCGTGGCGCGGTCAAGGACGCGGGCGGCGGCGGGGGCGATCATGCTCAGCGGATGCCAAAGACCTCGCGGGCGTCGGTCACCTCGCCGGTGATGGCGGCCGCGGCGACCATCAGGGGGCTCATCAGGACGGTTCGGCCGGTGATCGAGCCCTGGCGGCCCTTGAAGTTGCGGTTCGAGGAGCTGGCGCAAAGCTGGTCGCCCACCAGCTTGTCCGGGTTCATCGCCAGGCACATCGAGCAGCCCGCGCCGCGCCACTCGAAGCCGGCGGCGCGGAAGACCTCGGCCAAGCCCTCCTTCTCCGCCTGGGCGGCGGTGATCTGGGAGCCGGGGACGACGATGGCCTTGAGACCGGCCTTGACCTTGCGGCCCTTGAGGTGGCGCGCCACCTCGCGAAGGTCGGAGATGCGGCCATTGGTGCAGGAACCGAGGAAGGCCACGTCGACCTTGGTGCCCTTGATGGGCTGGCCGGGGGCGAGCTTCATGTGGCGGTAGGCCTCCTCGGCCGTCGCGCGGTCGCCGTCCTTGAGGGTGGAGGGCACGGGCATGGCCTCGTCGATGAAGATGGCCTGTCCCGGGGTGATGCCCCAGGTGACGGTCGGGCGGATGGACGCCGCGTCGATGCGCACGATGTCGTCGTAGGCGCAGCCGGGGTCGGAGGCGAAGGACTTCCAGCGGGCCACCGCGGCGTCCCACTCGGCGGCCTTGGGGGCGTAGGGACGGCCCTTCAGGTAGTCGAAGGTCTTCTGGTCGGGATTGACATACCCGCAGCGGGCGCCGCCCTCGATCGACATGTTGCAGACCGTCATCCGCTCCTCGAGGGAGAAGTTGTCGAAGGTCGAGCCGGCGTACTCGTACGCGTAGCCCAGGCCGCCGTTCACGCCGAGGAGGCGGATGATGTGGAGGATGACATCCTTGGCGTAGACGCCGGGGGCGAGGGCGCCGTTGACCTCGATGCGCCG
>Ga0315903_10003363_pt1 | contig 22260 bp, 15 predicted proteins | sample LakEriMetagenome_7_FD_203524 | JGI IMG/M metagenome (GOLD analysis project Ga0315903, IMG submission 203524) | Freshwater fungal communities from buoy surface, Lake Erie, Ohio, United States - Buoy 2 MA119 | ecosystem: Environmental > Aquatic > Freshwater > Lake | place: USA: Lake Erie, Ohio... | reverse complement strand
GATCGCAGCGGCGCTGGGGCTGACCTCCGGCACTCCCGGCAACGGCGGCCGCCAGCGCGACGCCGTGGTGCTGGCGGGCAAGTGCGGCATTCACTGGGAGCCCGATGCGGCCCTGTCACCGCCACGGCGGCAGGTCGTGGATGGCCGGCCGGAGCGGATCCGCGCCGAGGTGGAGGAGAGTCTGCGGCGGCTCGGCACGGACCGCTTCGACCTGCTCTACCTGCACGCCCCCGATCCGGCCGTGCCGATCGAGGAGTCGGCGGGCGAACTGCAGCGGCTCATGGCCGCCGGCAAAGCCCGGGCGATCGGCCTCTCGAACGCGTCGGTGGCGAACCTGGAGCGATTCGCCGCGGCCTGCCCGCTGGCGGCCTGCCAGATGCAGTTCAACATGCTGCAGCGCGACATCGAGGCCGACGTGCTGCCTTGGTGCATGCGGCATGGCGTGGCTGTCGTTGCCTACTGGCCGCTGATGAAGGGGCTGCTGGCGGGGAAGATGCGGCGTGGCCAGGAGTTTCCCGCGGACGACAGCCGCCGCAAGTATCCGATCTTCGCCGGCGCCGAGTTCGCGCGGAATCTCGACTTCGTGGATGCGTTGCGGCCGGTGGCGACGCGGCTGGGCTGCACGCTGACGGCGCTCGTGCTGGCGTGGACGGCGGAGCAGCCGGGGATCACGAGCGTGCTCTTCGGGGCCACGAGTCCGGAGCAGGTCGCGGAAAACGCCGCGGCGTTGGCGTGCGAGCTCGACGACGCGGCCCGCGAGTCGATCCGGGTGGCGATCGCCGCCCGCGGCCCCGTCGCGGGTCGCAGGGCGGTGTGACTGGTCAAGCAACTTGGGCTCGCGCCGACAGAGTGAGTCGGTGGCGGCGTCTTGAACCGCTCGCACTCCACGTTTCAGGCCGCGCCAACGGCCTGCGGCTGGGCCGCGGCCACGCTCACGTAGGCCTGGCGGGCCTCGAGGCACACGCGGCGGAACGACTCGGGCCGGCTGACGCCGGGCAGGCGGAGTGTCTCGATCTGTCCGCGACGAAACACGAGATCACCGGCCGCGTACCACTCCTGGCCGGGGTTCACCACCAGGTCGATGGCGTCGAAGCGATCGAGATCGACGAACTGCTCGACCCGCGGATTCACGCCGCGTTCGATCGTGACGCGACGATTCGTGAGCCGGTAGCGCTTGAACGCCCAGGGGAGCCGCATCGACAGGTAGAGCATCAGCCCGACCGGAATCGTCGCCAGCAGCGCGAGCCGGCCGATGGAGATCGGGCCGAAGCCCCCCTTGATGCGATACAGCCGCCCGAGGGCCTGGCCTAGGCCGGTGCTCGCCACCGACGGCCAGACCGTCATCACGGTCGCCTCGGCGACGGCGGGGGGAACGACACCGGAAATCGTTTGGGCTCGCGTCATGGCCGAAATCTTAGCGATTTCCTGGGTATACGGAAGTGGCGTGTGGATCTCTCGTACACCACAGGGATCAACGCACGATTTCGTGCAAAGTTCCGCGCACAGAAGATTTGTGTCCTGGAAGCCGTTCCGCTTTCAACGCCCACGCCCCCCCGGCGCAGGGCAACAGTCTCGCGCAGGCGCTTGCCCGCACCTGAATGGACCGATGGCCTGCCTTCGTCTCGCTGCGCTCGACTAAGGCAGGCCCATGCCAGACACATGCAGAGGAGACGTTGCACGACCGGCCAAAGCTAGTCCCACTCGCAGATAAAACCAGCCTGGGCCGTTTGCTCCAGATCATCCATGCCCGTTGTCCATGCTCCGTCAACTTTTATCACCTGAATCGCTAGGCCGTCCTGTTCCAGCCTACGCCACTTTCCGCCGCTCCAATTTCCACCGTTATCGTTATTTGGCTCGCCCGGAAGCCAGGGCAGCGGCTGCGGCATCGGATCGCCATCCAGAAAAGTCCACGTTCCTTCGTTCGCAGCATCGGTTCCATCGACCCAAAAATGTGATTTCTTTTGCAGCAAAAGCAACTTTTTGTGGAACATGGCGAACTCTTTGGGCTCCGTTATTCGAGCAAGATAGCCGCCGCGCTTTTTGCACTCCGCTACGGCCTGCTCTTGAGTTACAGGGTCCAAAAACACGTAATACGAATGCTTTCCTATCTTGATTGCATCCGGCGGAATCTGAGGGCGAGGGATTGCCTGCGTCGAGAGTTGCTGCCTCTCCTGGTCGACTGCCTTAGCAACTGAAGCGTCGATGGCCGTGTCTTTTAGCAATCGCTCAACAACTGACTTGTAGGCTTTGTCGAGATCGCGTGCCGCGTCGTCGTACGCATTACGAGTAGCGGCCACAGCTGCGGCCAACGATTTGTCGTCCGTTGGCAACTTGCCTTTTTTATCGAGATCTTCCAGTAATTCGTTATAGCGGGTGACGTCGTCGATCTTGGCGGCGGTCCGGGCCGCCATGTACTTCTCGGCAATTTTTCCGCGTAGCTCAGCCGTGGACGTCTTGATCGCCGCGTCGTAAGCGAGCCAAGCCTTATCGAGTTCAGGGTCCTTGCTGCCGTCTTTCGGTCGGACGTGCGTCCCATTCGGTCGCACGGACTGCGGCTTCGGTTCTTCGCGGCCGGACGCCTCGACGGGTGTCGCCGGGCGAACCGGCGGTTCTTCTTCACGCAGCAGATTGTCAAGGGTCCTCGGCCCCGGTGGCGTCTGGGAAAAGCCGTCAACCCCAGACGACACCGCTGCTGCCACGAAAGCTGCGCAAAACACCGACCGCGTCATGCATCACCTCCAAACGCTCAACTTTCCAGCGAACCAAGCCTCAAAAAACTCTACCCCAATGAAGTCCGATTGCCTACCCGGAGAGGTGGTGCACTACCTCTGCCCTGCTTCACTGCGCGACAGCAGAGCCGCCGGAATCGTACACACCCTCCCCTGCTGCCAAGGGAATGGGGAGATACTGGTATCCGGAGTCAACGATCGCTTTTTTGACCCATTGGAACTCCGAAAATGAGTCATCGAAGACGATCACCGCGACCGTCCATTCGTCCGGTGGAAAGGCCGCTAGCAGGCCGCGTACCGTCGCCGCGACCGTCCGACGCTCAATCGGCGCGCCGGTAGACGGTTTCGGCTGGGCCACCGGCGGATCACCGGGAAGAATCACGAATTGATCAGGATTGGGGCCAAGCCGTTGGCCGTTACGCCAAACGTGCGTCATAAAAACGCGGCCGAATCTGACGTAAATCGAGATCTGTCTTTTCCTGGTCGGCTTGAGAGCCGGTAGCCCTGCGGTTTGTTCAATGACCGCGGGCTGGGCCGCCTCGTCCAATTCCACTAGCCGCCGCGTCAATTCGGCCGCCTCGGCCTCGGCCTCGGCCTTGTCGCGCCGGGCCGAATCCTGCCGGCTACCGGCTGCCGTGGCGCGTTCCGCGACGGCCTTCTCCTCGGCCGCCAACTCCGCTGCCTGCTGCCGTTCGCGGCGAACCGTCTCGGCTGCCGCGCGGCCGGCCGCATCCCCTGCCGCCGCCGTCTGTCGCTGTAGATCTGCGGTCGCCAAATTCGCTTGGGCTCGTTGATCGACCTCGTGGGTGAGCCGGCCAAGAAGTTCCGCCACGCGGCGAGCAATCGCGGCATTCGGGTCGTCCAACGGCTCGGCAGGCCCGATGTTTTTTTGCAAACGCTTGACGCGGTCCTGCAAATCCTCGAGCCGAACCTCCAGGGCCGCGATCTCGGCCGCTGTCATGGGAGGCGGAGGAGCAGCCTCATCCGCCTGCTCCTCCCGGCCGGAAGTCTGCAGGAGCAGCGCGACGAGGATGGCGATGAAAAGAATGCCACCGAAAGTATTTGTGATCGTGTCGAGCAGCAGTTCCAGGCTGCTGTCGTCCGCTCGACGCCGGCGGCTCATGACAGCGGCTCTGCAGGCTTCGTCGGCTGACTCTCCCGCTGCGGACCGGCCGCGTCGTGGACCCCCTGGTCTTCGCCGATGAAGTCGAGACCGACGTTGATGTTCCGCGACTGCAGGGCCTGTTTCGCCTCGTCTGCCAGCGACACACCAGAAGGCCGAACAAGAATCAACACGTAGTCATCTCCGCCGGCCAGCCCGGCCACCCAGCCGTGGAAGTCCGACCCCGCCCCGCTTTCCTTGCCCAACCTCCGCACCTCGCCGCTACCGAGGCGCAGCACGGCGAAACCGGCTGCGGAAATCTCCAAAAGCCACGGCTGCCGTTCCTGGTTCGCAGGCCGGCGGAAAACGAGTTCCGTGCCCGTCCGTGGCATTTCATCCACCTCCTGCTCCCGCTGATCGACGCGATCCCGCTGCTGCGCGTTCGCTTGGCGTAATTCCCCTGCCTCCTTCTCGAGCCTGGCGGCGCGACCTTCAAGGTCGGCCGTCGCGCGTTCCTGGGCACGGAGTCGCTCACGGGTCGCGGCCGCTTCGGCCGCCAATTCCTCCGCCCGATCGGCGGCAGCGCGTTCCGCCTTCCGGAGATCGACGCTTGCCGCCGCCAGGAGTTCTTCGGCGGCGTTGCGGACCTGTTCAGCCTCGTCGCGGCGTTCCTTCGCCCACTCCAATTGCTGCTCGAGCACCCGCTCTTCTTGCTCAAATGCGGCCGCCGTCCGCAGCGGCCGCGTCGGCTGCGATTGGGGAACAAGCCGGCGGAGCCGCTCCTCCATGGTCTCGAGCTCCTGCACAACTCCTTCGAGCCCCTGCCGCACATGCGTGACACTACCGGCTGCCTCTCGGCATTTCCGGGCGATGAGTTCCAAGGTCATAATCAGCACGAGCAGGATCAGGATCGCCGTGACCGAGGTCACGATGTCCTGGAACGAGAACAGCGAGATCGCAGGATGATTCGAGCGTCGGCGTGCCACGTCCTTCCCCTCAATCAGCGGTGACTCTCAACCGTCCCACCACGTGCCGCAACGCAAACTCCATCGCCGCATCGAGAAACTCCTGCTCGTGCTTTCGCATAAGCGTGATCAACAACTGAATGACCAATGCCGCCACGAGCGCGACAAGTGTGGTGTCGAAAGCCGTAGCCAGTCCGGCGGTCACGCCCTTGAGCGCTGACGAAATCTGGCTGACGTCCTTGGCGGAACCAAGCACCCCGCTGAATTGGCCGATCGCCTCCGAAAGACCGAGCACCGTGCCGATGAAGCCCAGCACCGGAATCGCCCACACGAACCCTTGCAGCAGCGAGTAACTGGTTTCGACGGCCGCTTCGTCCTGGGCCGCTTGGGCCTGGATGACGTCGTCCAAGTCGGCCACACGGCCGAGATTGCGCAGGTTCGCCAGCGCGATTACGAGCCGGTTGAAGAGGATGAAATTACGGGGATCGTCAACCGCGTCGTTGATCCTGTCGAGCACGCGATCGACCGTGGCTGTGGAAATGACGAAGCCGGGCTCGGACGGTATCACGGCAACGCCCAGCGCCCGCCGCTGGAATCGCAGTTTTGTCCACTTCACTGCCAGAATCACGAGGCACCAGAAGAACAGTAGAACCGTCGCATGCTGCGTCGGTCCACGCTGCGTGAACATCAGATCGAACGTCGAGCCCCGGAGCCACGGCGTCGCCAGCACTCCATAGAACCCTGCGGTGAGGAGCAGGGCGAGCAATCCTGTCAGCAAGCCGTTCGCCCCGGTGTAACGGCCGCCCGGAAACCAGAGTCGCTGCTCGATGTCGCATCGCCCCCAGTCCAGGATGGGACGGTCTTTATCTGTTTCGCTCATGACAGGCGGCTCACCACGACAATTACCAGGGCAATCAAACCTGCGGCCGCAAATACGACCCCGCCGATGATCCCAAGCCGCAGACCGAGCGTCGCGGCGTTTTTCCCTCGGGGGTCCATCCGTCCCTTGGCGATCTCGGCCCGGTCGTGATGTCCGATGAACATGGCGATCATCCACAACGGAAAAACGGGAAACAGGACCAGGCCGAGGATCCCCGTCGCCAGGCACAGCTCAGCATGCGGCGGCGACAACCCGGGCAGCCTGGCGCCGCACGACGCACAGCGGCGAGCCCGAGGCGAAGTCTCTTCGCCACAGACCGTGCACCATTCGGCCGGCCCGGTAAGCAACCCGGGCACGTCAGCGGCCCGACGCCACTCCGGCCAGCCTTCGCGCCACACCATGTCGTTGCCGCTCACCCGGCCGACGCCGGCCAGCAGTTGCAGGGTCGCGAATGAAACCGGCTCGTCGCTCATTTTTCCATCGAGTACATACTGCCACCGCTCGCGGCCAATCGCCGCGGGCGCGGGTGGCGGAGGTTGCTGAATTGCGTCTGGCAAGTCGTCCCAAAGCTCCTGGACTTCTCCGGCCGACCGCCATGACACCATGTCCCGCGAAACCGACTCGCTCCGCCCCAGCCAGCCCAGCCGGCGGAACCGCGCCATGTCATCACGCGTGTACGGCCCGCGAATCCAGCCGGCACTCCGGATGTACCACAGATCCGCCGGCGGAACGGCAAAGTCTTCGGCGTCGAAACTGGAGGCCTGCACCACCATCCGGATCACCTCGTAGCCATCTTGGCTTCGGCCTGCTTGAGCGTGATCTCGCCGCGCTCATACAGCTTGAGCGTGTCCATCAGCACCTTGATCGCGCTGGTGTTGGCATTCGAGATATCCAGCACGTCGATCACCTCCATGTTTTCGACCGCCCGGGCTGCTTGTCCGACTTCTTCGATCGTTTTGCGAAGCTTGGTCAGCCCCAGAAACGCTCCGCGGAACTCCGACGTCTTGGCGGTCGCACTCACGTGGTCCTCGTAGGCTTTAACCAGCTTGTCGAGCTCTAGGCCGAGCAATCGCCGACCGATTTCCGCCCGTTCCGCAAACTCGTCTTTTGATTCTCCTTCCTCACGTGCAGTCTTTCTGTAGCGCTCGAGTTGGTCGGCGACATCCTTCGCTTTCAACTTTATATCGGTGGCGTGGGCGTCGATCTCGGTCCGTCGCTGCATCGCCAGTCGATACGGCAGCATGAACCAGCCGACGAGAGCCATGATGCCCAGCATGAGCGCGATAACACCCAGCACGGTGCCCGTCGTAGCCATGCCCCGCGGGGTCTTGGCCAGGCCGATCACGCTCAAAACCAAGCCCACGACGGCCAAGATCGTGAACGGAATGACGATATTGAAGATCCAGAAGAACGACTCGGCCACGATGACCCACACCAGGCAGGGGATGGCGAGCAAGACGATGGCCACGAGCGAGCAAATGAAACCGCTCAAACCGGCGCCATTGAATCCCCGTTTCTCATCCAGCTGACCGTGCTTGCCACCCTGGCGACCGCCGCGCCGCAATGACTTGTTCCGCGAGGTTTGCCGCGGCTGATCCTCGATCTCCAACTCGGGTTTGCGTGGCAAGAATCCGCTCAACCGCGGCACGTCCGCGACCGTAGCCCAGGAACTCCCCATGGCTTCGGTCCACACCTGGTCGTGAGGCCCGAGTGTGCCCAGTTCGATCATCGTCTTGAGTTGCGACTCCGGGACGGGGCCCTGCGGTTCAGCGTTGCCCAGCGTGTAGTGCCACGCCGCCTCCGCTGGCGGGTTGGAGGGTTGGCCCGCGTCCGGCAGCGCACCTCCCGACGTCGCTCCTGGTGGTCCGCCTGCCCCGGGCCCTTCACCGGCCGCAAAGATTTCCGGATAGGACGATCCCGATGTCCACGACTCCCCGCCATCGGCCGAGATCTGGTGGCTACGACCGACCTGCCCCTGCCGGGCAAGCGCCCGCATCTTGTCGAGCGGATAGGGCCCCATGGGCATGGTGCCCTTCTTGTAGTGGTAGGTCCGCGTCACTTTCGCTCCCCCCTTTCTTAAACTTTTCACCGCCGCTGACCGGCAGCACCGCCGGGAGCCGCGCGCTGGACAAAGATCGGCATCCCGGCGACGACCGGTTCGCGAGTCGTCAAATCAATTCGCCCTGGTTCGCCGCACGCGCCGACCACAGCCAGCCGGCCATCGGGTCGCACGACGAGCGTCTCCTGGCCCTTGATCCAGGAAACGCCCTTGGCGGGCACCGCCGTCAGGACGCCTTCGAGGTCGCGTCCGATTCTGCCGACGCATTCGAATGTCGTCGGTGCCGCAGCCTCCAGTCTGCGCCGCTCATCACGGATCGCCTCCCGCACCTGCCTGATTGATTGGCTTGCGTCGGCGAGGACGCGCTCGGCGAACTTGCGCACCTTGACATACGCCTTGTTTTCGGACCGCTCCGGGTCGAGAAACTCCGCGATTTCCGCGACGGTGATGTCCGGAATCGCCCCGGCGCCGTCGTCAAGTTTCGCCCACAGAGCCGCCACCTTGGGGGTCTGGAAGGGCAAACTGCAGGCTTGCGCCGTCGAGAGCATTTTGCGGAGATTGACCATCCGCACGCAAGGATCGACGTCAACCGCGTTGACGACGCGCAATGTCATCTCGGCCAACAACTCATCGAAGCCGAGTCCGACAGCCTCGGCCATACCGGCCAGTTCCTTCGCCTCGAGGTCGGCTGCCAGTCGCGCCTGTGGCGACTGCTGAACCATGTCGGCGGTCAATTCATCGACCGGCCGCACCTTGGGTGTGGGCCAGTTTCCTCCCTCCTTCCAAGCGCGTTGATACTTGAAACTCCGGCCGCCCGCCAGCGGCTTCTGCACGCAGTAGAACGTCTCTTCGTCACTGAGCCGGACCACCCATTCGATCTCGCCAAGCCACTCCCGGCCGCACCATTCCCGCAAGGCCGCGTGAATCTCTCCGGGCTGACGGTCGGCCAATGACTTGACCGCCGGCAAGTAGGCGGCGACGAACTCGGCTACCGGCTTCAGACTGCCGGCCCGTTCCTTCAATTCCTCGATCCTGACCGCCATCCCACGGGCGTCCTCGGGCTTGAGCTGCGTCAATGGCCGAAAGTCGCCCGCAAACCGATTCCATTCAGTCATTCCAGCCCACAGTTCCGCCTCCTTGGCAGCCTCCGCGTAATCGCGCGCCGATGCCTGCTTGCCAAACTCAGCGGTGATCGACTCGAGGGCGGAGGCATAACGCTTCCAGTCACCAAGCGATTCGGCCAAGGCCTTTTCCGCCGTCTGAAACCGGTCCAGTTCCGTCATGTCTGCCCGCAGCGTCGCGATAGCCCGCTCAATCTCTTGATCCGGATCGAGCGGCAGCGCCGTATCGCGACTCACGCGACGTTGCTCTGCGAAGGAGCCGACGGCACCCGGCGCTCCGGGTTCCCCGGCGACCGAGCGGAGTTCCTTGACCTGCTTGGCTATCGCCGCCAGTTGCTCGCCCACGGAGTCCCGCGAGCGCCGCGCGGTGTTGCGCAGTCTTTCCAGCGTGTCCTTGAGGGCCGTGACCCGCCCGGCGAACACGTCGTCGGTTGCCCGCTGGAAGCGGTTCGCCGCGTTCCGCAATCTACCCTCCAGTTTCTCCAAGGCCGAAGTGTCTTCAGCCGTTTTGGCGAGATTCGCCTGTTGCAGAGCCGTTAGCAGCTTCGTGGTCTCCACGAAAGGCTCCGGCCAAGGGTCGAGCGTGCCCGCATCGGTTTTCTTCGCCAACGTGTCGATGAGTTCCGTCACCTTGGCGACTTCCTGGGCGAAATCGCGACGACGCGCCGTTTCCCGCTCCTTGGCTTGCTGCAATGTGGAGAGTTTCGCCGCCACCACCGGCTCCTTCTCCAGCCAGTCAGCGAGTGCCGGGGGCGGCGAGTCCTCCAGATCGATAGCAGCCGCCTCGACCTTCCGTAACTCGCCATCGACGAGCGCGACCGCCTGCTGAACCTGTTCTCGCCGTCGCATCACCGAAACGACGGTGATCACCGAGCCCAACACGACCGACGTCACGGCAGCGACCGAGAGCAGGGCCAGACGGCGGCGGCCAGACTCGTCCCGCTGCAGTTCCCCGGCGACGCGAGCCACGCGTGTCCCCAGCCGCTCGATGGGCTCCTGGTCGATCTCGTCGTGGAGCTTCTCGGCGAGATCCTCGACCTCATCCCGCATCCGAGATAGCTTCCGGACCCACTCCCGGCGGCCCTCGCGGGTTTGCGGCCGGGCGTCCAGCAACTGCCAGACCTCGGCGACGAGCAGGTCAATCCGGTCGTGTCGTTCCACCCATTCCACGGCGGGCAGAGCCCGCAACACGTTGGCGTCATCGGCATTGAACGCCCCCTTCGCGGCGACCAGTCCGTTCCAGCGATCCCGCAGGCTTTGCCCCGCCTCCAGATCCCGCGCATCGTGGGCCGCGGCCAGCCCGGCAGCCACCTGCCCGATCTCGCCGTCGATCCGCGAGCCACGAATGGCCGCCAGCGCTCCTTCCACCGCCTTCACAACCCGCTGCGGCGGCGGCTCCAGCCATTGCGGCTTGAACTCTTCGGCCAGCTTCCCGAGCCGCTGCTCATCCCGCGCGGCGACCGCCGCCTTGACGTCGGCTTCGATCTGCATCGCCCGCTGCTTCTCGTGCACCTTCAGGCTCTCGTACCAGGACTCGTTATTCGGGTCGTGCTTGCGGAGTTGCCGAAGGGCGGCGATCCGAGCCGCCAGCGGGGCGTTCATGAGATTCAGCCGCCGCCACTGGTCGAGCAGCGGCTTGAGCCGCGCGGCCTGCTCCTGGGCAGCACGGAGTTCCTGGGCGACCTCCATCTTCGGCATCTGCGGCTCCGGAAACCCGAGTGACTTGAGCACCTCGAGCCACCGCTGCCACTGGGGCCGGCCCGCGAGGTCGAGCAGCGTCACGGCTTCGAGCAATGCCGGCTCATCGGCCTCGTATCCAAGCGACTCGTCCCGCAGACCCTTCGCCAGCAAAGCCGCACAGGATCGCAGTCGCTGATCAACCTCGGGAACCAGCTCGTTGTACCGGGCCAGGTACTCGGCCACCTCGTCGCGGGCGACGAGCGCCACGCCCTCGACCAGTGAGTCGAGCGCCTTGGCGAAGTCGTCCGCAAACTGCTTCAACTCCGTGATTGTCTGCATGGTGTTGGTCATCTTCAGTCGAGGTCCGATGAGGTCGTCCGCGGCCCACCCGTGGCCCGGCGGGGGGGCGTTTCGTCCGAGGGCGTCGCCAGCACGACGTCGTATCGCTTGCCATCGGCGTCGTAGGCGGGCGACGAAAGCTCGGTCACGACGACCGTTGCTGGACTCGCCAGCGGCTTCAAAGCGAGCCGCGTCTCGGCGATTTTTTCTCGGAGCTGTTTTTCGTGATGCTCGAGCCATGCCTCCAAATGAGACACCATCGCCTCTTGCCACGCCTGGCCCGCCGCTCGCACCTCCGCCACGCCTGCCGCTTCTTCGGCCTGCTCCACGATCCTGCGGCAAGCCCTGGTCCACTGCTCGACGCGGCTATCGTTGTAGCCCGTCGGCGGAAACAACTTTTCCGCTTTGAAATACTCCTCGAGGCTGCGCGACTCTGCCTGCGACAGAGCCAGGAAACTTTTCTCCGCCTGGCTGCCAGGAAACTTCGTCACCGGCTGCCGCTTGATGTCATTCACGCGCATCTTGAGTGGAACGAGTGCGTTTTTAAGCCACTCCTCAAGAGGCCGATCACTCTTTTGGGCAAAATCGGCGAGCACACCGAGATCAATGTCGTCTTGTCCCGGTCCCTCCACATCGGGCCGGAACGCCACCTTGCCGTCATGCAGACTGATGGATGTTTTGACCCCGACAGTCGGCTTCTCCGGCATCGACTGGTCGGGCAGCGTGCATTCGATCAACGGACAGAACGTGCTGGCCTGAAACGTGCGTACCTCCGGCTTCTCCAACGGCTCGCCTCCCCGATATTGCAGCGGATAGTCGAATCGCACCTCGTAGGTGATTCTCGTATCACTCGGCAAGGCAGGCGCGGCTGCACTGCCCGGCACCGGAACTGTTGTGTCTGGTAGCCGTGGTAAGGACACGAGTGTTTCCTTTTTGAGCAGCGATACCTCCCACTGCATGATGCCCGCCGCCGGCCGGCCGAGCTGAATCGTCCGCTGTACGGCCGCCTCGCCATTCGGTAGGGCGGGATCCCGGGCCTTGACGAGCAGGACCGAGCGTCGGAGCAGGTTGAACCGCGAATTCTTTGCGACCTTGGCGTCAGCCGCCATGAGATGGAGGCTGCCGTCACGGGCCGTGAGTGTCGCCAAATGCACCGGACTCGCGGTCCCCGCATCGACTGCCCGAGAGGCCCCTAAAATCCGCCAGGACTTCTGGCCTGGAGGAGGCTCTTCCACCCACGCATTGAACGGCGCACCGTCACACTCGTCCTTTGGAACCGCCAGTGCAAACCCCGGTTCCGCCAGGGCGTCGATATCGAACGGCCCAAGATCGACATCGGTCACGCGGAAAGTCCCGAGGCCACCCCCCGTAACAAGATCCTGAACAACAATTTCAGGCATTTTCCGCAACGCTGCGAGCGCCGCCGCGGCCCGCTGTCGCTTCGCTTCCTGTTCCCGCTTTTGTTTTTCGGCCTCGCTGTCGGCCCGCCGTTTCTCATCCTCCAGCCGCTTGGCCGCGGCGGCTTGGGCCGCCGCTTCAGCTGCGGCTTTCGCTTCCTCCTGTTGCTTCTGCTCATTGCGCCGCTGCTCCGCCATTCGCTGCTTCTCGCGTTCGCGACGCGGCCGCTCATCCACACCAAGTGGCATGAAGGAATCCGCATCCTCGGTAGGCTGCGACACAGGGGCAACGCGAAAAACGGCCAGGACAACCGCAGAGCCCAGCAGGAACACCAGCAAAGCGATGGCCACCGCAGCAACCCGGAGCAAGGGAAACGTTTCGCGGGTAGCCACCGGCGATTGGCGTCGAAGAGGAGGCGGCGGCGGTGGACGATGAGGCGAGTGCATTGCGGTGCTTTCAGTCTAGGCCCACCGGCGTTCTGCCTGGGCGACTTCCTCCGGCATTCTTCTCCAGCGGCGTCGCCAGGGTCACGTCGTACCTTTTGCCATCCTTGTCATACGCGGGTGACGAGAGTTCCGTCACAACGATGGTCACGGGGCCCGTAAGCGGTCGAAAATTCAACCGCTGCTTGATGCACAACTCGTACTGAGTCTTCCGATGGCGCTGGAGCCATGCATCGAGCCGATTGACCATTTCAGTCTGCCATTCAGCCTCTGCTTTTTTGATTGCGTCATTATCGTTGGCTGCGACCGCCTGAGCCGCACGATTGATGATCTCCGTGCACTTATCAATCCATCGCTGCACGCTGTCTTTACCATCGGGTATCACCTCCTTGTTCGGCTTGCGCGACGGCAAGAACCATTGCTGCTCAACAAAAAACCGGTCAATAACCGGCCTGTAGGCTCTAGCATCAATTAGCGACTGCATCTTTTTGTAAGCGCTGCTTGCAGGAAACCTCCGGAGTGGCTGTCGCTTTATTGAATTAACATCAAGACTTAGTTGTCCCATAACCGTTTTATCGAAATATTTCTCAAACTCACGATCGGACAATCCAACCCACTCTGCGATTTCTCGTAGGTCGACCGCATCCTTTCCCGGCCCCTGCACATCGGGCCGGAACGCTAACTTGCCCTCAATAAGGCTGATATCTATGTCCACCCCGACAGTCGGCTTCTGCGGCCCCGACAGGTTTGGCAGCGAGCATTCGAGCAACGGACAAAACCCGCTTGCCTGAAACCTGCGTGCCGCCGGTTTCTCCAACGGCTCCCCTCCCTGGTATTGCAGCGGATAATCGAATCGCACCTCGTAGGCAATCCTTGTGTCATTTGCCAAGGCAGGCGCGGCGGAACTCCCCGGCCCTGCAACCGTTGTGTCAGGGACGCGCGGCAAGGACTCAAATCTTTCTTTTTTAAGAAGTGATACCTCCCACTGCAGTATGCCCTCAACGGGCCGGACCAGTTGAATCGCACGTTGAACGGTCGCCTTGGCACTGGGCTCGGCCGGGTCGCGGGCCTTGACCAGCAGCACAGAACGCCGCAGCAGGTTGAACCGCGGATTCTTCGCTGCCTTGTCGTCAACCGCCCTGAGATACAGCTTGCCGTCACGGGCCGTAAGCGTGGCCAAATGCAACGGACCCGCGGCACCGCCATCGATCGCCCGCGAGGCCGCCAGAATCCTCCAAGACTTTTGACCTGCCGGAGGCTCTTCCACCCAGGCATTGAACGCCGCACCGTCGCACACGTCTTTCGGAACCGCTAGTGCGAATCCCGGCTCCGCGAGGGCGGCAATATCGAATGGCCCAAGATCGACATCGTTCACGCGGGGTGTTCCGAGGCCGCCACCCGTGACAAGATCTTCCACAACGATTGCGGGCATTTTCCGCAACGCTGCGAGCGCCGCCGCGGCCCGCTGTCGCTTCTCTTCCTGTTCCCGCTTTTGTTTTTCGGCCTCACTATCGGCCCGCTGTGTCTCGTCCTCCAGCCTCTTGGCCTCGGCGGCTTGGGCCGTCGCTTCACCTGCGGCTTTCGCTTCCTCCTGTTGCTTCTGCTCATTCCGCCGCTGCTCCGCCATCCGCGCCTTCTCGCGTTCGCGGTGAGCCCTTTCAGCCTCACCGACCAGATCCTCTGTGCTTGGAGCGGCATGCGACGCATTTGGCGTGACCGAAGCCACCGACGAACCCGCGGTCAAGTTGCGAATCACGTCAGGCCAGACGTACACCACCCCGCCAAAGGCGAGCGGCAGCATGACGACGATTCCAAGAACCAGCCACATCAGACGCCGACCGATGCTAGCCAGATGACCAGGTTCGTCTGAGACTTCTAGCGGTTCGACGTATTTGATCCCGGGCCGCCGCTTGGGCCGCGGCTGCGCGAGCGCGGGACCGCTCACGCCTCCGGCCAGCGGGGCGCCCACCGCGGCAGTGTCGGGCCTCGGCGCCTGCGGCGGCAGCCCGATGCTGGCGGTTTTGGCTTCCCTTTCGCCCTCGGCCGCGCCCCCCTTCGCCGACTGCTGCCAGGGCAGCGACGCCGCCTCACCGCGGGCAAAGGCCGCATATGGACCATTCCCGCCCCGAGGATTGGTGGTCAGATCGATCACGCCGGGCCCTGACCGCAGGCCGCCTGCCTGCGGCAGGTCGTGGCGGATCGCCTGCCAGGTGCCGTCGAAGGGCTCGATGCGGCACGTGTTGAAGGTCACCTGCCAGCGCTTGGCCGGGGCCACGAGCGCCAAGGCGTCGGCAAACAGCGCGAGCACGTCGTCGCTTTCACGACTGACGAGCGTCACCTCCCTGCCGCTCATCGCCGCTTCGGCCAAATCGCCCGCGATGCCCGGATCGAGGCCGGCCGCCTTCCATGCCTGGCACGGCCCAGGCTGCCGGTCGCCACCGACGACCGTCGGCGGATCGGCCTCCCTCGCCGGCTCATCCCAGGATGTCTTGAAGGACATCCGCCGCATCACTTCGGCCGGCCCGGCCGGCTTCCGCCGCGCCTCCGCTTCGTCCATGGCGACGAAGTGGGCGAGGAAGTTCGACCGTCCCGTGTGATCGCTGCCGGCATCACAGATTCGCGCGATCACATGAAGCGTCTCGCCCGCCACCCGCTCGATGCGATGCACGTGCACCACCGGATTGCGACGGTCGCCATGCGGAAAGGGATGCGAATAGCCGCTCCGCAACTGCAACCGCTCGGCGACGGGCGGCTTCAGGTCTTTCGTGCGCAGCACGGGCTGGTAGCCGGACCCGCCGTCTAGGCCCTTCCGCACGCTCGTGATGATCAACTCGACCGCCATGACATTGCTTCCTGTGTCACGCCCGCTGCGGCTGCAGGACTTCCGTCGGCACCAGACCTGACACGTGCCGCGACAGCATCCAGAGCAGTGGCACTTCAGCCCATTGCGGCGAGAGATCCCCGACGCGGAACTTGTACGTGGGCTTGCCCGACTTTTCGTCACGACCGACCACCTGCGGCGCACAGCCCGTCGCGCTGCTGGGCACGAAGTAAACATGACGGCTGAATTGCTCGGTTGCCGACAGCATCTCGGGAGCCAGATCCCGCATCAGATCCTTGATGCGGCGGGAGATATCCTCCAACGCCGAGATCCGCAGCCCGGAAACGACGGCGCCCCCTCCGGCCCGCTGCTTCGGCGTGATGGAAAACTCCGGCAGGTCACCGCCGAGCAGATGCCGCCAGGCGTCGAACTTGCTGACGATCACCATAAGTGGGACGTCGAGCGGCTGGGCGATCTCACGGCCCAAATACTTCTTCACGTTTTGCGACGCCGTTGAGAGCACGACGTGCTGGGGGTCGGTGACCGACTCCTGTCCCCGGTCCCGCATGTTCTCTTCGACCTGCGGGTCGGCGGTCTTGCCGGTACACTCCCGAAGAAACAGTGGTTCCTGCGTGGGATCGAAGATGAAAAACAGCCCCGACGACCGGGCCATGTGTTGGGTAACCGGGTTGTTCGGCGTGTCTTTTCCCGGCTCGAAACTCTCGCCGGCGTTGTCATACAGGCAGAGCGTGCGGGCGTACCGCGTGGCCCTGTCACCGTTGGGATGACCGGCCAACGGAGCAATCTGGAAAAACATCGGCCGGGGATACTGCCGCCGTTCGTCACCGAACTTCACCAACTGATACCACTGGTCACCCGCTTCCTGCGTCTTGGGAATGTCGCAAAAGGCGTCGACATTTGGGTGATTGAAGAGGGCGTTCTCGTATGCCTGCGCGAGGCGATTGGACGGCGGGTGCGGCTCCGTGACGCCGAGGGCGAACAGCCGCGGCAGCGTGCGCTTCATCTGCCGCATCATTGCCGCCAGAAAGTAGGACTTTCCGGATGACGGCCGACCGAAGATGGAGAGAAAGATCGTCGCCCGACGCTCGAGCAGCACCCGCGGCACCAGCAGGTGGCAGCTGGGGCAGGCCAGGTCGCGGCACGCCGTGTCCATGATGTCGATCGCCGCCCCGTCGGGCGTGAACCGGGTCGGCATAAACCGCCGCTTTTCCCTGCGATCCTCGAGACGAGGGTCGCCCGTCAGCGTCGAATGCCCTGCGATGTAGAGCGAGGACTCCGGCGGGAACCGGTGCCAGCAGTTCGGGCACGTTACTTCCGGAACCAGCTCGATGGAACCTGGGGCGGCAGCGACCGACATCTTGTTCTTCTCCGCAGACCTGGCTCGAACACGCCTCACTCGAACCGCGTCGGGCCAACCGGGCCCGCGGGGCGGCTGCCTGCCTGTTCAATTATCCGTTCGGCCTCGTTGGCAACCCGGCGGCAGGCGGCGTCGGTGGCCGCGTGGGCGGCGACCGCCGAACAGGCGTCAAGCGCAAGCCGGCACGCGGCCTGTCGGTCGCCGCGCTGCGCAGCGGCTGAAGCCGACTGCAATTTCCGCCGGCCCGCTGCCGCGGCCGCAGCCGGCGTCGCTGGTAGGTCGCGTGCTTCCCGACCTGGAAATGCGGGGGCGGTTTGCGGTTGCGCAGCCTGCGCATCGCGGTTCTCACGACCACGGGCCGCAGGCGGTGATGGCCCCGATGGCGGCTCGGCGGCCGCCTGCTGGGAAGGCAGAGGTGCCTGCCGCCGTGACTCGCTCGGGCTCGCTTCCTTGTCGTTCCCGGGAGCCTCGTCGCTTTGGCCGGCCCCCGAAGCCGACATCGGTTCCGCGGGCTCGCGCGTCGGGGTGGCTGGCGGTTCCGGCGCCGCAGTCTGCGGCCTACTTCGCGGGCGTGACGCCGTTGGAGGCCCCAAGTCAACGTCAGGACCCTCCGACACGGGGGTGCGATCACAGCCCGCACATGCCAGCGTGGCGACGACCACGGCCAAAGCGATCGGGAATGGCCGCTTCATTCCTCCCCCTCCGCATCATCGGCGGTTTCTTCGATCCCGAGCGCTTTTGCCACCGTGGCGGCGAGCGACCTGCTTCGAGCCAGCGAGGTGCGAAACTCGCGTAGGAAGCCGGCGATCTCGTGCAGCGGCACTGACCGGCGCAGAGCCTCGGCCTGCCCCTCGAGCGTCTTCCGCAACTTCGTGATGCCGGCCCGAACGGCCGCGTCGCAGTCAGCATCGGCGGCTATTTGATCCACTTCGCTGCAGACCACGGTTTCGAAGACGGTGAACTCGTCACTCAAAACCCTCGACGCCGTCGACTTGAAGTCATTAAAGGCCGTCAATCGGCCGGCGGGAGATTCATCATCTGACTCGATCGCAGCATCACACGACTTCCGAAACGACCGGTCAGCCAGGGCGAGCATGCGCACCATGTTGATCAGACAATACCGCTGCCGATGCAGCGATTCCGCCTGCTGCCGCTCACGCGGAGACGACCTGCGGGCCGCACCGAGAACAGTCACGAGTTTGTCGTGAGGCACGGCCAGGCTTTGAGACTCCGTCTTCGTGAACTTGGCCACGACCACGGCCACAACCTGTCCTGAGGCGGCGTCGAGGACAGGACCTCCCGAATTGCCAGGGTTGATCGCCATCGCTAGCGCCCATCGCTCGTTTCCGTTTGGCAGTCGATAAGGCGGCCCCAGACGACCGTCGGTAGTCAGATTCTGGAGGGCATCCCCGGCGCCCGTGCCCGGACTGCCGATCGCCACGACACGCTGCCCGTTGACGTGCTTGTAGGAATCCTGCACTGCCAACGCTGGAACGCCACAGTTGACAGCCAGGACTGCAAGATCGGCTCGCGGATCCTCGAGGACCAATTCCGCAGGAAACTCCTTCATTCCCAACTCGGGATGGTCAGGAAACCGCACCCGCAGGTCAGCAACCCGCGCCGCGGCGATCACATGATGGTTTGTGACCAAGAGATTCGGTGCGGCCATGAAACCGGATCCATGCCCGGTGCCGCAACGGACCAGAGCAACCGAATCGAGGGCCGCCTGCACGGGATCCGTGTCGGCCGGCATCGTCGCGTCTGGCCGAGCTGTTGGAGTCTCGGGTTTGACAGGAGGCTTTGCCGGGATTGATCTCGCCGCCACACTGCGGGGGCGGCGGCCGGCATTCACCCCATCGGCCCGCGGCTGGCCTTGATTCGGAGTCGCTGTCCCGCGGTCCAAAGCAAGGTCCGGTTCGAAGGCCGCCATCGGGCGTCGGGCGCTGCCCGCCCCGATCCATAGAACCACCACAATAGCAATCAAACCAACGACAGCAGCCGTCCCTCCGGCCGCCACCGAAACGACGTGCTTCGATAGCAACGCAGCCACCGATTCGCGCGCGGCGATGGGCGGCGGTGCTGACGGCGACGCGCCGGCGGATGGTTGAGGCTCCGGTTCAGGCCGCGGTCGCTGAACGTTCGCAACTGACGGCTTCTCCGACTGCGGGGTCAGTAAACGCACTCCGCCTCCCCCAACCTCCAGCCCGCGACCGCACCCTGGGCACTGGGTTACCGCGACTGCGACGCCCGACACGAAAATCTTTTTCGCGCACCCCGGGCAATCGACCCGCCGCAAACTCATGACAGTCGCCCAATCACCGGGAAGAAGGGAGGCCAGCAAAAGCGATGCTGTAAATGGCTTTGTTGGTCATGTTGCAAACGACTGCGATAAGCAAGACAGTATATCCCCTTCTTCGGGGGATTCTAGGCCTCAACGCTCGCCCCCCAAAAGATTGCCAGGCAGTTGCGTAACCTTGCTTGCGATCGCTAGATTCCTTTCTCTCTATCGGGGGAAGATCCCTACGAGGAGGTGCTCCTGGTGCGATCGCGTCGCACCCGCGAGAAGGAGGGGTTCGTGCAAAACAACATAGAAGGCCGCCGCCGCGGAATCGCCGTTTTCTTCAGCCTCGTGCATGCCGTTCTCGGCGCATGGCATGCAATCGATCGCCCAGCTGCCGCAATGGGATCCGATGTTCAACGGGCGACGAATGAGTCGGCAGTAGAGGCGAAAACCGCCCTGTGCATGGCGTTGAATCGAAAGCAGGAAACTGGTCAGTTGACCAAACAGTTTTTTGATTTTTATGAGGGCAAAACGATTGCCGCTCCGCGATTGAATGCGCAGACGCTCCGAACCGGACAGATAGGCCCGATCCGCGATTTCGAGGTGCGCCAGGTTACCGAGCCGAACAAAATGCTCGTTTCCATCGCCGGCGGAATATGTTTTTTGGAAGATGTTTCCACTGCCGATATCGCGGACGGTCAATCCGTCTCACCCTCTGGCTGGTTTCGGGTCTGCCAGACCGAAACCTACACGACCGTCGCCGGCGGCACGAAGACCGTGTATGTGCTGAAACCATGCCCCAACACAGACTTGCCCAAAGTGACAGCGCCCCGTGTCTTTCCCTGGTACGACAAGAAAGACAACATCGTCGTGACGGGTGAGTTCAAACGTATCGAAGGGGCCAAGGCAGTGTTTGCCGTTAATGGCAATGACGAGGCACACGCCTTGTCGAAGTTCACACCAGGCGACAGAGACTTGCTCCGCATGATTTGGAAGCGATATCCGCCTGATGAACCAGCAAGCCCAACGCCCCAAGCGGAACAGGAGCAGAAAGCGAGCGAACGCTATCAGCTCGACTGACGCCCCGGCTGGTTGATCTTCTCGAAAGCGACTGGCGTTCGAAAGCTTCGGTGCGAAACAGCGAAGCCACCGCTGGCGCGAAACAAGAATGGCTACTGCGGTTGGCCCCGCTTTTCCACGCCGATCACCCGGACCGTGGCCGGGGCCAGCCGGGCCTCGACCACCTCCCAGCCCGGCGGCGGGCCATCCGCTTCGGCCGGCGCGAGCTCGGCGAGCTGCTCCTTCAGCAATGGCCAGATGCTTTCGATGGGAATCCCCAGGCCGCGGGCGTTCCCCGTGGCATCGGTCCGCGGTGTCGCCGCCACCAGCCCCACCAGCCGCCCCGCGGCATCCACAATCGGCCCACCACCCAGGCCGCGCGACACGGCCGCCGAGTGCACGAAGGCGTTCCCCAGATCGCTGCGCGGGGCCGCGACGACCGTCCCCCGCCGCACCTCCGTCGGTGCGCCGGAAAGCAGTCCTCCCCCCCTGTTCGCGGCCGCCACCTCCCCGGCAACGCCGGACAGTTTCTCCCCCAGCGGCACCGGCGGAGTGGTCAACGCCTCGCACTTGAGCAGCGTGACCTCCGGATCATCCAGCGACGCCACCTCGGTAGCGGCCAGCCGCCGCCCGGGAGTAGCCGGATCCTCGACCCACACTTCCCCTCGTTCGACAAGCACGCGCCGGCTCGTGAGCACGTGCCCTGCCGCGACGACCACCCCGCTGGCCGTGCGGCTGCCGACCACCCACTCCCGCGGCGGCTCGAGCATGGCCGGCAGGGTGGACACCGGCCCGGGAGTGCAGCTGCTGCCACTCAGCGCCAGCAAGGGGGGCTGCCGGCCGGGGCCTCCCTCGATCGGCTTCAGGTTCAAGTCCTTGACGACCACGCGATACAGCGCGGTAACGTCGCTCAACACCCGATCGGGAACCTTCTGCCGCCTCTGCGGCGCGGTGGCGATCACAAGCCCCAGGTTGTCGGCCGCAGCCTGGGACTCTGGAACCGCGTCGAACACCGTGCGGAACCGGTCTACAAGGTTGCCGTAACGGCCGGCCGCGAACTCGCAGATCGCCAGATTGTGGGCAGCCCAGGGGGCACTGGGGGCCCGACGGACGGCGTCGCCAAAATGGGCGAGCGCCTTGCCCGCATCGTCCGCATCGGCCGGCGACAACGCGAACGCCAGGCCCAGCATGAAGTCCGCCTGGCCATCCTCGACATCCAGGCGGCTGGCTTTTTCGAAGGCTGCCAACGCGAGTTTCGCGTTGCCCAGTTTCAGGAACTGCAACCCCTGCTGCAGCTGCTCCTCGGCGTCGCGGCGAATCTGGGACTTCTGCCGCGGGGTGATCCATTCACTCCCTTGCCGCTGCCGCCTCTCGGCCGCGAGCTGCCGCCAGGCTTCCAGCCGCTTCTCGGCCGCAGCCCGGACCTCGCCCGTCACACCGTCTCCGGCTAGATACAGCCTGTAGACCAGCACCGCGTCGGTGGCGTCGCGACACCAGATCGCATCGGTCTCGACTGCCTTGAGAATCGGGGGCACGGCCAGCGTCACGGACTTTCCCTGGGGCCCGCGCACGACGACGGTCTCCCCGAGAGCGTCGGCCGGCTTGGCCCCGACCGCACGCCGAATGGCGTCGCGGTCCTCATCCGACAACGCGGCGAGCGGCAGTTCGATCCGAGTTTTGTCGGACAACTGGAATATCGCCACCGCCGGATTACCGGGCTTCAGCCCCACGAACTCCGCCCGCAGGCCCCACGTGCCCTCCGCAGCCCACGTCGCCACCACGAACGCACACGCGATCACCCCGACAACCATTCTCATGCAGCGTTGCATCGAACGACGGCCTCCAATTCCGCTCCCGCTGCAGTCTACGGATTTCATTCGCGCATGAAAAAACCCGCCCGGGGCTCGACAGCCCCGGGCGGGTCACATGATCTTTTCGATCTGGCAGCCTCGCCGATCACCGGATTGCTCCGGTCATCGGCCGATCTCTTTTGGCTGGCAACACG
>Ga0315903_10003360_pt1 | contig 22263 bp, 38 predicted proteins | sample LakEriMetagenome_7_FD_203524 | JGI IMG/M metagenome (GOLD analysis project Ga0315903, IMG submission 203524) | Freshwater fungal communities from buoy surface, Lake Erie, Ohio, United States - Buoy 2 MA119 | ecosystem: Environmental > Aquatic > Freshwater > Lake | place: USA: Lake Erie, Ohio... | reverse complement strand
ATCAGTTCTTTATCGCTCATATCTCAAGGCTCTCAATAATGTGGGCAAGCTCATCAATGACGGCTGTGGTTTGTTGTCGGTATTGATGGATGGACAGGCCGAGCGGTGAAGCCACTGGCGATACCTCACTAGAGGCTGTACGCATTGGTGCGTCCGCCATAACTGGTTTGAGGCGCATATACAGTGTTTCTACCGTTGCCTTCAGCAGATGAAGCGCAGCCTGCATCTCAACGCATTGCCGCTCAATCTGGCTTTTGTATTGCTCTACTTCTGGGTTTTGTTTAACTTGGTTCATTTCTCTCCCCTTGCTCTGATCATCGCTGCCGCTGCCAGAGTACCGTAGCCTTCGATCCCGGCCTGCTCACACATCTTCGCACACGCCTCACGCTCGGCAGCAACCGCCTCCTCCAGCGTTTTGATGTACTCGTTGATGCGCTCAATCTCGGGCGCATTCAGGGCGATGATTTGCTCACGCTCGGCAGCGGCGACAAGATGCGCAAAGTGCTCGATGTCCCCGTGCAGGTTGAGTCCGTTGTCCTCGATCAGTCGAATAAGTTTTTGGTCAGTCATCTGTTCTCTCCTGTACGTAGTATTTCAGTTCCACAATCCGCGCACACTCCCTGAGCTTCGAGACATTCGTTCGCTTCATGACTTCCAACGCAATCGCAACAAACGTCTCGACCTCCGCTCGCTCATCGTCACCCCAGCCGATCAGTGCCGCCACACACTCCTGCAACCGCGTGTCCTTGAGCTTGGCAATCCGCTCGACCACATACTCAAGGTCTTCACGGGGGAGTGCCGCACGGAGGTGCAGCAACTCCTTCATACGTACGGACTGCTCGGCAACGAAGTCGGCGTCGGGCTTGATGCGGCGCACATCAGTCTTCTTCAGTTTGTTTACCGAACAATTCGCTGTGCCATAGCGTCACACTAGGCATGTGATTGTGTGTCTTTACAGGTTCTACTTTTTTAATGGGTGTAGTCCAACCGAGTTTATGTACGAACCTCACAGCACTGACCCACACGTTATGGTGCAAGCCTTGCGGTCGGTAGAGGCCATTTGCTCTGCAGTGTTCCCTAAACTCGTCTCCCGTGACCTGTGGTTTGGAAAGTAGCAACTCCTCCGCTAACTCTAAATATCGCTCTACAAATTCCGGAAATTGTCCGGACGCTTTGCTCCAACAGAGATCCGCTAACGCAAGTGCATCTTCCATCCGTGTGTTTGATGTCTTAGTCATCTTAGTCTCCGATCAGTGCGCCAATGTTGGACGGTGAGTGCGGATAATTCGGCTCGACCAGTGCCCGGATCTCCTGCGGTATCTTGGGTAGTGGGAACCAACCCACCCACCACCGATCTTTGCCATCCCACCAGCCCGTCGAAGCTATGCCTGCTTTGTTCAGCAGTAACACCTTAGGCCCTGTCGGGCAGTCGTCCATTGCTCGCCAGACTAGAGCGGGATCAGTTATGGCCTTGTCATTCGTCATACTGCGCTCCTATCTTTGCCTTGGTCAGCCGCGCCTCGATGATCATCTCGTCGCAGATCTGCCGTGCCTTGTCGAACTGCCCACTCAGCATGGCCTCGTAGAGTTTGTTCGTAAGTTGCTTAAGAACGTGGTGACCCTCTGCCCAATCAATCATGACTACCCCTACCAAAGGTTGAACCAAACACCGGTCCCGTGAATCCACGCAATCGGCATCAACAATGCTCCTGCAATCAGGAAGCCCCAACTACCATCCTTGATACACACAACGATATGTGTAAGCCAAGAGGTGAGCATCCAAAGAGTCAACCCGCCGTACCCCAACAGATTAGCCATTGTTGTTCTCCTCCATCACCACGTTAAGAGTTCTGAAGTACTGCCACTTCGCTTTGATGTGAGGGTCGTCACACGGAGGTGTCCACCCGTGCTCTCTCCATGTTGCTTGTACGTCCGTCGCTCGCTTGAACCTCGGCGTCGGCTCGGACGGTGAATATAAAGTGTCGTCCTTGATATTGTCAAGCATCGTTGCTCTCCTGTGTGAACACCAAGAAAATCTTATCGTCAATTCGGAACCCGATACCATCAATCAGCTGCATTGCGTCTGACAACTTGAGCATGCCCAGCGGACCACGTAGCTCTTCCGGCAGGTCTTCGCTTGGGATTGTGCAGATCTGACCCTTGTACGTGAGTACATATGTAGAGCCTTGGGAGATGACAACAGCTGCGTTGTCTGGGGCCTTATGCTTGCTAGGGTCAGCCAAGCTAGACCACATGTTAGCCATCGTCATCTGCACGGTTGCTATCTTGTCTTTGGCCTCCGAAGCAGCATTCAAAGATTCGAGAGAGGATACGGCCTTGTTCCTGTCAAGATCGACATGTGGAAACGTGGTGAGCACTTGGGGATTGCGCTTCACAAATGAAGAGACAGCGGTCTGAAACTCATGATCGAACTGATAGACCGAGTGGGAGGTCTTCCGATCGATGTCCCCTAGCTTTTTCGCAATGAGCGAAGCAGCCTCGGTGGCTCTCTCTTTCGGGTTCTTTGAGTAGAAGTTCTTGACGATCTCTCGATACGCCCGCTTGACATCGCTCGTCGCCATCCTGCCTTGGTTGCGGCCCGTACGCTCCTTGGCAATACGTTCGTTGGTGATGAAGAGCTTCCTCGTCGCACCGTGGTAGTCAGCGGTGAAAGACCCCAGCACCTCGCGCTCGCTCGTGATTGTGATCTCTCTGATAAACAGTGTGTGCGTTAGCCCATCGACCACGCCCTCGTCACGCTTGTGCACCGAGCTTTTGCTGATGGTGAAGTCCCACAGCGGGTTCCTAGACGCCAGCTCCCACAGCAGCTCACGCAAAGGGTCATGCTCATAGGTCGGATACATCTGCTCTTTGGGTATCCCCATATCCTGCAGCTTGGGGCCGAACACCACGTTGGGCAGGGGGATGGGGTTTAGTCTGATCGTCGTCATTGTTCTCTCCTTCTTACCACTCGAACTTGTTGATGATTGCATCTACCTTAGCCTTCAGATCACTCCGAGCTACGCCGTCCTCCTTCAGTGATTCAAGGTTGGTACCTAACATTGTTACCTCCAGCTGTCGGCGAGCCTCCTCCAGCTTCGGGTCGTTGGTGATGTTGAGCTTGGTGAGCAGTGAGCACAGCTCCAGCGGGTTAGTGATGAACGAGTCGTGATACCGCTTCTTGGTGTCGGCATCACCGTCCGTCATCTTGTCGCTGATCGTCTGCAGCATCTTGTACAACTGATCCCACGGAGACTTCATAGCCTCGGCGAGCTTCTCACCTTGCTGCTGCTCAAACATCGCACGAAGCTCAGCCATGTCCTCAGTCGGCACATCGAGTCGGAAGTCACCGGACTCAGGCACAGGCTTGACGGTGCGACGGAACGCAAACTTCCCCTTCACCTCATCGAGGGGCGGGTAGTCCTCGGACTTGAACATCTTGCCCAAGTTAGTCGGCGCTGCTGCTACCAGAGCGGGATACTGATTGAAGAACTGATCGCACAGACCGTGGAACTGCATCTCATAGTTGTTCATCGTTTGCTTGTAGTCCATGAACAACCGAGTCGGCAGCAGTCGCTCACCCTTGTCAGCCCACGGAAGAGTGTGCCTGTTGTGATAGAGCCTGACCATCGCCGCGAAGTTCTCGATTTGCTTTCGCAATGAGGTGCCTGCGAAAAGGTTCTTCCTAGTCTGTGAAGCGTCCCGTACTGCTCCTGCTTGGGCATTGGTTTGCTCCGTGGTCTCTCGATCAATCTTCGAGGCAGGCCACACACTGATGTTCAACTCAACCAGAACCGCTGATGCGCTGATACCCATTTCATCTCTCCTTTACGCTTTCTCAGGTTTACCCGCCAACTTCGCCATCTGGTACAGAGACTCGCTCACGATCTTCAGCCCCGGCAGCTTGTCGCCGACAGGCCACACGTGATAGGTCGTACCTCCTTCCTCTTCTTTCCTCCATTTCTCCTCATACATCTCTGCCTTCTCAAGAATGTTGATGATCTTGAGGGCATCCTCCGTCTTCACAATGAACTTAGTGTTCCAACCGAAATCCAATACCATCATCTCAGTTCTCCTTCACATGGATAGTTTTGCCATTCGCTGCAACCACATCGTTACCACCAACAATTGCCCATAGCACAGGAGCAGGCCAGCTGTCGCCACCACTCTCGCCCCAGTCATCTCCAACATAGCCATCAGTCAGCACCACCACGCACTCGGGATGAATGAGCTTGTCTTTGAGGTACTGGGTTATGCAAGAAGGTGCAGTGCCACCCCCGCCCATTGGTTTGGTTGAGCTAACAATGTTAGCCACCGCACCCCCCTCATACTCCTCGTGCGACACCACCTGCGTACCCCAGTACAGCAGGTCAACGAACTCCGGGTGTACCTCGTCGGCGATGCCCTTGACCTCGGACAGGAAGTCGCGGAGATCGTCGGCACCGATCGAGCCTGAAGTGTCCACAGCGATCACGATACGCCCGACCTTCTCGCTGATCATGCTCGGCATGTAGGTGTCACTGCCAAGTGAAAGGAGTCGGCGATTGGGCTTGCGCCATGAGGACTTGTCCCTACCAGCGCAGATGGACTTGATAAAGTCGCGCAGCACTTCGCGCCAGTCAACCTTCGGTTCGAGCAAGTCTTTGAGTTCGCGGTCAAGATGACCGTTCCCTCCACCTACCCGCTTCTGCTCGGCCACACCCCTGCGGATGGCATCGTCGATGTCCTTGGTCAGCTGCTTCTTATCCTCCTCGGGCATGTCCTTGGCGCTGTCCCAGTCGTGACCGTCGAACCCACCGTCACCTTCACCGTTGCCCTTGCCACCTCCCTCCTGCTTGAGTATGTCGTACACCTGCTTGGTGTTCATGCCCTTGAACCGTTTATCGAGCAGGCCCATAGGACGCCCACGCATCGGGCCTTTCTTGTACATCGGCATGAGGATCACCGAAGCACCGGGGTCCAACTCGGTGAGCATGAGGTTCACCACATAGTCGCAAGCCATGTTGGCTAGCTGTGCGTTCTCGTCGTAGAGCTTCTGCCATGTGGTGAGGTGGCGATACATCTTGTGTGCGCCTTCGTGAGCTACCACAAAGGCCAGCTCGGGGTCAGACAACTCAGCGATGAAGTCTCGCCGGTACTTCTCGTCCCGACCGTCGGTGCAGGCAGGCATGGGCATATCGTCCTTCTCGACCACCTTGGTCTTGCCCACCATCAGGATGCCTGAGAGCAGCGCGAACTTCGGGCTACGCATCAGGTTGATCTTCGCTCGTTGCAACTTACGCTCTTCGCTCATGGCTTCTCCTAAAGTTCAAAGTGAATCGTTCTCGATACATCTAACAAACACGCTGTGTTTCTTCCTCGCTCAAACTCAATGTCGTTGTACTCCTCTCCAACGCGACAGAACTCATAGTGCCAAGGTTGCCCTTGGTCGGTGATCAAATCGTTGAACCTCCCCACAAACTCGTTGAACTTATTAACATCGTTAGAGGACTCGTACCACTTCACACCCTCACAGATGAACTTGAACCCTGCGTAGTGACTATCGAACTCCTCGACGCACTGCCCAAAGTCATCGTAGGGGAAGTTCTCCTTGAAGAAGAGCTTCAGCATCGGGAAGTCTTCTTTCTCTGCATAAAACACAGCAGCGACATCACTTATGTACCCCATCTAACTTCTCCTTCATGTTAGACACCAAAAGTTTTAGCAAACCAATCACTTCATCTATGTCCGTATATGTACCGAGCACCTCTCTATTTGTGGCTGGCCCAATCGATGGGTCACGGTTCCATTTGATCAGCACGAACTGGTGGCGCGGTTGGTGTTCAGGGGTTAGCCTCGTTGCGAACATCAACGCCTCCACTTGCAGTGAGTACTGACTCGTCATCCTCCGTAGTTCTTGGCAGTAGGACAGAAGGACACTCCACTTCTGCCCCACCGGCCATTCAGCTACATCCAGCTGTGCGTACATGGATCAGAGCAGGTCTTGGTTCAGGGCTACCCAGCGAGCGAACGCTTGGGACGAGAACGCGATCTTCTGCTTGATTGGGTTCTTGCTCATCTGAATGCAGAAGGTAGCCTGCCACTCAGGCTCGAACCGTCCGATGTACTTCATGAACGAGTCGATCGTCTCCTTGGTCACCTTGGAGATCGCACCAAACGCAACCACCGCACACGCACCGGGGTTCTCAGGGATCACTGCTTGCTCGGGTGACTTGATGATGGAGTCCCAAGACGGGAGCTGGTCGGCGAACGCAATGAACGCTTGAAGATCCCGTGCACCTGCCTCACCGATCGCACCGGTCAGTGCCACGATGAGAGAGTCGGCATCGTAGTGCTCACGCGCCTTGACGATGTTCGATGCAGTGTGCAGTGAGCGAGGAGAGATGAAGGAGGTTTGAGGTTTCCTCGGGTTGTAGATGTACGGGTTGTCCTTCTGCTCGGCATCGAGGTAAGACTCCAGAGTCTGCGGATACCTACTGACGAAGGCCAGCACCTCAGGTGCAATGTCATGCCGTGAACCCCACATCACCCACTCCTCAGCGTTGGGCTTACGCACCGTTACCGGTACGATGCGATTCCTAGTGTGCGCCTTGAGCGAGTCACCGACACCGTCGGTGGATAGGTTGCCAGTAAGAAACACAATCGACGGCTGGGGGTAGCGGGGGAGGGGTACGTCACCTAGTCTGGGGTTGGCCTTCTCGAACAGCGGGTGCAGCATGTTCTTCACCGGGTCAGCACCCTTGCTGAACTCATCGAGCATGATGAGCACAGGCTTGCCCTCCTGCAGCTTGAACCGTGCGTTGGGGTAGTACTTGGTCGTCCGTGTGGTGTGATCCACCACAGGCATGCAGATGTCGCCGAGATCCATGTTAGGCACATCGATGTAGGCATAGTCATACCCGAGATCCTCGGCGAGAGATTCGAGGATGGAGGACTTGCCGATACCCGGCTCGCCTTGGAGCAGGAACACCGTCTCGGGGTTGTGACGGATGAGAGTCGCAGCTTGCGACAGGGTGATGGTCTTGCCAAAGTTGATGTCAGCCATTGTTCTCTCCTAGCTGCTTCGCAGCTTGTTGTTCACATTGCATTGTCTATACCGCTTCAAGATTATTCCACTGTGCCTTTACATTGTCAAAGGCTTCCTTCCACTTGTCCTCCTCCTTCAAGGGCAGGTCTCTGTCTGGTTCGCCTCGTGCCTCCATGTAGTGATCGAGGGGTGTGGTGTCTTCGAACTTGTTGGTGCAAGCGCACAACTCATCTGCCTCGTGGTCTTGTACGAAGAACGAGTAATCGGTCTCGTTGCACCTCACTTCGTATGCCCAGCCGTTACCGTACTCGGTGATGAAGTACTTGTCGTCGTGTGTGTTGAACTGGCGTGTGTTCATTCCTCATCTCTCCTCAGTGCAATCGCAGGTGCTCCGATCTTCAGAGCCTGCATGATGGTTGCCGCATCGGTGACAATCGTTGGGTGCAGGGGGTGAGCCTGCGTTAGATGCTTGCGTGTAGTTACGCTGGCATAAGTAGTGTTCTCGTACCAGACCTCCATTTCCTTGTGATAGGCCAGCATCACCCAGTGCCAGTAGCTACGCACCACGTAGAACTCACCGGCTGGGTGCTTCTCCCAGTCCGCGCTCAGGTTGCTCCCTTTGAAGGGCAGCTTCGCTTGCACGTACTCACGTGCTTCGCGGTTAGCGATCCGTTTCATTTTTGTGCCTCTATGCATTTCTCTCCCCTCAGTTTGGCCTCCAACGCCTCAAGCTCCTGCTCGTGGGCGGTGTCATTCAGATGCTCAATGGCCTCGCGCCAGTTGTTCAGCACTTCGAGCAGTAGCTCCAGTTCGTCGATTGTGAATTCTCTTGTCAGCATTTTGGTTCTCCGATCATTTTTACTTCCCACGCAGCAACGCTCATATCCCACGCAGCAACACCCTCTACCCATTTGATAGCCTCCGTCTCGGTGAAGAACACACCGTAGACCTCGGACGGTTCGTGCTCGTGGTACACGATCACTACCCAAGCTTCAGGTTTCATTCCATTTCCTTCCATCCAAACGATTTAACATTGAGCCAATCAACGTGCGTCTCAGTCCACTTGTGCATAGATGACGCCTGCCTCTCAGTGAGGTTGCGCCACCGGAACTCCGCTCCATCGTTGTTGCAAATGAAGAACACATACCGCTTCATTTCTCTAACTCCTCAATCAAATCGGACAACTTGCATTTCTCTAACTCCTCAATCAAATCGGACAATCGAAACAACACGGGTTCGAGCATCTTGTTCACCTCGTAGGCGCAGTCAGGTTTAGGGTCGCCGAGGATCTTTTTAGCTGCACGGACTCGATTCAGTACGGGTCTGAGTTCGTCGGCGATCGCTTGTAGGGGGGAGGTGCGGTAGGTGGTGGTGTCTTGGTTGCTCATATCAACCTCCCATTGAAAAGACAACTACAACGAACAGCCAAAAGCCAATGAACCCGATCAGTGCACCGGCTAGTAGTTTGAGGAACCCCCACACGGGGTGGGGGTCGTTGCGTTGGGTCATTTGATCAGTCCTCCCTTGTTGTTCAGGCCGAGTAGATCGGCGGGGTTGGTGATGCAGAGATAGTTGGACTTGTGCATTGGGGCTACGCAGAATGACCGTTCCCGAGCCTTCTTCTCCCCGCAGGATGAGCAGAGTGCAGGTTCCTTGTTTGCACGTTGCAGTTCTCGTCGGGCTGCGGGGTACTCCGCACCACAGCGGGTGCATTGGGGTTGAAGGGGTTGGGTCATGCTTGTGTGATCTCTGCGTAGGTGTAACGGGGATCCTTGAACCGGATCTCCCCTTCGAAGTTCAACTGGTCTTGCTCAAACTCCGAGATCCACTCGTCGGGCTGCAGGGATGAGGAGATGATGTACTCCTTCGAGGCTTCATTGGTGTAGGTGATGGTGAGCCGTTTGTCGGCCAGTGCGAGCAGGGTGTCCTGCTCCTCTGCGGCTAGTTCTGGGCAGTCGGTGATGACGATCGTCTGCCCACCCTTGGGCTTCCATTTGTAGCCGTAGTTCTCCATGTACTGCGTGTGGATCACGAATTTCATATGCACTCCTTGTGGACTCATCAGTAGGCGCAACACGCCTAGACCCCCGATCCTGCGGGGGGTTTCGTCCTACTTGAAGTTGAACCGCTCAACGGTGTCCCCGTCGAGGTTGGTGATGACCACCGCATAGGTGGTCGGGTACCGGTACACGACCATGTCGTGACTCCCAGTCTGGCACGTTGCAAAAGTAACGATGCCGGTTGACAACAGAAACTGCAGGTCGAACCCGTACTTACGGGCCGTGGCAATCGCCACATCATTCCGAAGTCTGCGAACCATATGCACCTCCTTGTTATGAAATGCGTTATGTTCTTTCCCTCTGGGGAGAGAAAGCATAACAAAAGTGTTACAAAGCTAAGTCTATGTTTCTTTATGTTATTTTTTTGTTTGTTATATTGTTATATTGTTATAGAAATAGAGAGGTGGTCTAAAAAGTTGTAAAGGTCATCGGCGAGTGCTGAACTTGCTGAACTTGCCGAGGGCCGTTTTCTAAACCGCCTCTCACTTTCCATAACAACGTAACAACGTAACATAACAAAAATTCTTCAAGTAAATCATAGGCTTAGCCCACTTTTACCCGAAAAATAACATAACAGGGTTCGTAACAGCCCCTGCTTTTTGTTACGCCGAGCGTGTGTCTAGTTACTGTTACACACGCAATTGTCATTGACACTTTTGCAAGTGTTTACTTTCCTTGTTATGTTTCTCTCTTTTCTGGGTGCTGTTACGTTTACGCCCGTTTCTTCGGGCGCTCGAAAATGATTGTCCTGCAACCGGGTGCTGCGTTCTTGTTGGTGCTTCCGTATCTTGCGGATACGGACGTAAGCCTATGACTGGGTTTGTTGCCCCCCTGCATCCGCAGGGTGGGGTGCTCGCCTCCGATGGGTCGGAGGGTTGCGGGTTTGAACGTGCCTGTTTTGATTCGCCAGACTGTTGTTACGATTGCTTTCATTGCTTGCTCCTTCTTCAACACCCAGAAAAGAGAGACCCGGTTTCCTGTGCCGCGCACCGGGTTAGCGTCCATGCTCGTTTCTAACCGCCAGCATTCTGCGTGCCATTGTCTTTCCAATGGGCCTTGTATCCGAGGCCGTTTGCTTACGGGTTTACACTCGGATTGCAGCTTGGAACCGTTCGTTCGCCCCTAGAGGATGCGCTAGTTACCGTATCGGGCAACCTACTCTTGTCTCCGGCTTCCACGCGGCAGGGCTAAACCATGCCGAAGTACTATCGGAGAGGGTACTTGCATACAGCCTATGCGCCTAGGCAAAACCGAATCACCGGGTTCGCTTATGCATTGTCACCCGCGCTATGCGCCACTCGCGGGGAACCGGGTTGTAAGGCCGGTTGGACTAATGGTTTCAGGATGGGCAGGGGCAGGGGTTTAGGTCAGGGGGGTTGGTTTACTGCTCGGAGACAACATCACCGTTGCCCTCATCCGCATCGGCGGAATCAACAACGGACTTGCAGAGATTGAAGAAAAAGGCTTTTTGGCCTTTGGGTTCCTTGCCCGTGTTAGTCACGGCGAACACGATCGTCCGGCACAGGGCGACAAACTGCTCCCGGTTGATTCCCTCGGAGGGAATCAGGGCCATGACAAAGGGTTGCGCCGATTTCGGCACGATCGCGTCTACCGCATCTTGCACGATCGGGCGAAAGTGACCATTGGCAAGCCAACGGTTATACATCGCCACGGAAACGTCCTCACGGACTTGCGCCGTCGCAAAGCGGATAACGCGGGCCATCGATCCGGTTTTAATCTCGCCCTTCGCATTGGGCTTGTAGCTCATGGGGAGCGACGAGACGCCAGCGATGGCGAGGTCAGTACGGGCGACATTGGTGACTTGAATTTGCATGATGAGTCCTTTCGATTGACGAAAAAACCCCTGCCCATTCTGAAACCATTAGTGGCATCGAATTTTTAATGAACGTCCCCATTCATTGGCCGACCGCTTCCGGAACCGCCTCGATCACCCAGAGGGCAATCTGCTACGGTTCCCACCGTCAACCCCTGATACGACAGGGAACCCGCCTTTGCGGGGCCAGCGTCACCGCCGACACAATCCCTTGTACCTACTTCAGCAGGCATATCAAGCATTTCCGTGACCATTAAATCGCAGCAAAATCCCGGTGTAGGGGAGAGGGGTTAACGAAGTGAGTACTCGCTTACCTACCCGTACCCGGCCCCCCCAGACCGCAGCGAGGGGGAGGTGGGGCCCCTTGAACAGTGTTCCGCTCACTCGATCCCCATTTTTATACTTTTCGTAACACCCCCCCTACCCCCCTCTTTTTTCTACAGAGACTTACCCCCACCCCCCCTTTCTATAGAAACCACCCCCTTTGGAGTCCCAGAGCGTACGTACAGCCAGAGCGTACGTACAGCCAACTTCTGTTATATTCACCCTCATCCCGATACTTTCGGTGCCACAACATGCAAACGATTCAACCCACTGCGGATCACCCACTGCCGTTTGATCTGTCCGACGAAGAAGCAAAAACACCAAAGGACGCAGTTGCTATTGCGGTAAACACCGTAGACTTGATAGAGCAACTAGGCGCGGACATCGACTACTCGAATGCAGACCTGCACAAAGCCAAGGCTTTGATTACGGGTGAGGCAAAGACAAAGTCGATTTCAGTTTCTGCAGAAGCCAAAGCGGTTACAGAGCTCATCCGCCGCCACAACTTCCCTGCATTCGGGGATGCGCTCGAAGCGCGAAACTTCATTACCAACAAACTGCTGTTACTGGCAGACTGCGGTGACCCGAAGGTTGAGTTGAAGGCACTTGAGCTGCTTGGTAAGCACTCAGACATTGGGTTGTTTACTGAGCGCAGCGAAGTTACTGTCCATCACACAACGAGTGAAGGACTTGAGAAAAGCATCAAGGAGCGCATCAAGCGTCTGCTGAACGCAGATGTAATAGACATCACACCGATTGATGACTTAGATACGCACCTTGGGCCTGTTGAAGTTCTGCCTAGAGGTCAAAATGCCGAAGAGTGAAGTGTCTTTGAAGGATATAGAGACGCTTATTAACAGCGGAAAGCTTTCTTCCTCCGACCTTACAGTGCTCGAAGCACAGCTGACCAAGCTGGAGAAGCTCAAAGAACGAGAGTTATGCCAGCAGAGGTTCATCAAGTTTGTAGAAAAGGCGTGGCCGACCTTCATTTCGGGTGCGCATCACAAGCGGATGGCCTCTGCGTTTGAGAGAGTGGCGCGTGGAGAGCTGAAAAGGCTCATCATCAACATGCCGCCCCGGCATACCAAGTCAGAATTTGCCTCTTATCTGCTCCCGGCGTGGTTCTTGGGTCGGTTTCCGCACAAAAAAGTCATTCAGACCTCTCATACAGCCGAGTTGGCGGTCGGTTTCGGTCGAAAAGTGCGAAATTTGGTCGATTCTGAGGCCTACAAAGACGTTTTTCCGGGTGTTTCGCTGCAAGCGGACTCAAAAGCAGCAGGTAGGTGGAATACTTCAGCCGGGGGCGACTACTTTGCTATCGGTGTAGGGGGTGCCGTCACTGGAAAAGGGGCTGACATACTCATTATTGATGACCCGCACAGCGAACAAGAGGCTGCTCTAGCCTCTACAAGCCCGGAAATCTACGACAAAGTCTATGAGTGGTACACATCAGGTCCAAGACAGCGCTTGCAGCCGGGTGGAGCGATCGTCATAGTGATGACGAGGTGGTCATTGAGAGATCTGACGGGTCAAGTATTGAAGGCAAGTGCGCTCAGAGGCGGTGAAGAGTGGGAGGTGATCGAGTTTCCAGCCATTTTGCCCTCTGGCAACCCGCTTTGGCCTGAGTTTTGGGCTCTTGAGGAGCTTGAAGCGCTGCGGGAAGAACTTCCGAACGCCAAATGGCAGGCTCAGTACCAGCAAAACCCGGTTGGAAACGAAAGCGCAATCGTCAAACGGGACTGGTGGAAGTGGTGGGAGAAGGAAGATCCGCCCCGCTGTGAGTACATCCTGCAGACTTGGGATACCGCTTTCGAGAAACACAACCGTGCGGACTACTCTGCGGGGACGACTTGGGGTGTTTTTTATCAGGATGAAGACCGAGGTAACCCAAACATCATCCTCTTGAACGTCTATAAAAAGCGTGTAGAGTACCCAGATCTTAAGAAAGACGTACTGAAAGAGTATAACTACTACGAACCAGACGGTGTTTTGATCGAAAAGAAGTCCACGGGCGCTCCGTTGATCTACGATCTTCGGGCAATGGGTGTGCCTGTGCAGGAGTACACACCAAGCAGGGGTCAGGACAAGATTGCTCGACTGAACTCAGTATCTGACATGATTGCCTCCGGGAAGGTATGGGTGCCGCAGACGCGATGGGCTGAAGAGCTTGTTGACGAGATTGCGGCTTTCCCCGCTGGTGAGCACGATGACTTGGTGGACGCAACGACTTTGGCGCTGATGCGCTTCAGGCAAGGTGGTTTCCTGCGCCTGCCTAATGACGAACCCGAAGACATCAAGTGGTTCCGTGGGTTCAAAGGTAAAGACCGGTACTACACCGTTTAGAACACAGGACATAAATCATGGAAAAGTCCCTCTACCAAGCTCCAGCTGGTATCCCTGCTCAAGCTCTTGAAGCCGAACCGATTGAGATCGAGATCGAAGACCCAGAAGAGGTACGCATTGGGCTTGGTGGTATGGAGATTGAGATCAAGAAAGCCGAGGGAGAGGACTTTGATGCCAATCTTGCCGAGTTCATGGATGAGCGCGAGCTTCAGTCTTTGGCCGAAGAGCTGACTGACGAATACGACAAGGACAACCGCGATCGGAAAGAGTGGATACAGACGTACGTAGATGGGTTGAAGCTCCTAGGTCTTAAGTACGAAGAGCGTACCGAGCCGTGGCAGGGAGCCTGCGGGGTGTTCCACCCCATGCTCACCGAGAGCGTTGTGCGGTTTCAGTCTGAAGCCATGATGGAGACTTTCCCTGCTCAGGGGCCGGTAAAAACTCAGATAATCGGGAAAGACACGGTCGAAATTCAGGAAGCTTCTGCGCGTGTGCGCGAGGATATGAACTATCAGCTGACTGAAGTGATGCAGGAGTACCGGCCCGAGCACGAAAAGCTGCTCTGGAGTCTGCCGCTGGCAGGTAGTGCGTTCAAGAAGGTGTACTACGATCCGGTTTTAGGCAGGCAGGCTGCAGTGTTTGTGCCTGCTGAAGATATTGTAGTGCCCTATGGGGCGTCCAGTCTTGAGAGGGCTGAGCGGATCACGCATGTGATGCGCAAGACCGAGAACGAGATTCGGAAGCTGCAGGAGGATGGGTTCTACCGGGACATCGACCTAGGTGAGCCAAACCACGAGATTGATGAGATCGAGAAGCAGAAGGCCGAGGAGATGGGCCTCTCGGCGGTGCAGGACGACCGGTACCGTGTGCTTGAGATGAACGTGGATCTCGATCTTGCTGGGTTCGAGCACAAGAACAAGAAGGGTGAGCCGACTGGGATCGCTCTGCCGTATATCGTGACTCTAGAGCGCGGGACACGGAAGATCCTAGCAATTCGTCGGAACTGGTACGAGGACGATCGACTGCACCTCAAGCGTCAACACTTTGTTCATTATCAGTACATTCCGGGGTTTGGGTTCTATGGCTACGGTCTCATCCATCTTATCGGTGGGTACGCCAAGTCGGCGACTATGCTCATTCGTCAGCTTGTTGACGCTGGCACTCTTAGCAATCTGCCCGGTGGACTCAAAGCAAGGGGCCTGCGTATCAAGGGCGACGATACGCCCATCGCGCCGGGAGAGTTCCGAGATGTAGATGTGCCGAGTGGGTCGATCAGGGACAACATCCTGCCCCTGCCGTACAAGGAGCCGAGCCAAGTTCTGCTCACTCTTCTTAATCAGATCATCGCCGAGGGTAGAGCGTTTGCGTCCAGTGGAGACATGAAGGTCTCCGATATGTCCTCCCAAGCTCCGGTGGGTACGACGCTGGCGATCCTAGAGCGCACTCTCAAAGTGATGACCGCTGTGCAGTCGAGGCTGCACTATGCGATGAAGCAGGAGTTCAAGCTCCTGAAGGCGATCATCGCCGACTACACCCCAGAGGAGTACACCTACGAGCCGATCGAAGGCTCGCGTAGGGCGAAGAAGTCTGACTATGACGCGGTAGATGTCATTCCGGTCAGTGATCCGAACGCTGCGACGATGGCGCAGAAGATTGTTCAGTATCAGGCAGTACTCCAGCTCGCTCAGAGTGCGCCTCAGCTCTACAACCTCCCGATGCTCCACAGGCAGATGATTGAGGTGCTTGGGATCAAGAACGCTGCGAAGCTTGTACCTGTCGAAGATGACGCAGTACCTACAGATCCCGTGCAGGAGAACCAGAACATCCTGATGGGCAAACCTGTGAAGGCGTTCATCGAGCAGGACCATCAAGCTCACATCACCACGCACATGTCTGCGATGCAGAACCCCAAGATCGCCATGATGATTGGACAGAACCCGCAGGCTCAGATGATGCAGGCGGCGATGATGGCTCACATCAGCGAGCACGTTGGGTTCGAGTATCGCAAACAGATCGAGCAGCAGCTTGGTGCAGTGTTGCCGACTGAAGAGCAGAACAAGAACCTCCCGCCCGAGGTTGCAGCTCAGATTGCTCAGGCTGTTGCTAAAGCGTCACAGGCGCTCCTCCAGCGTGACCAGCAGGAGGCTCAACAACAGCAGGCTCAACAGCAGATGCAGGACCCAGTGCTCCAGATGCAGATGCAAGAGTTGCAGATCAAGATGAAAGAGCTGGAGCTGAAGGCTCAGAAGCAACAGATTGACGCTGTTGAGAAGGCTGATCGCATACGCATCGAAGAGGAGCGTATCGCTGCACAGAAAGAGATCGCGGCTATGCAGGTTGGTGCTACGTCTGCCGCTGCCAAAGACAAGCTGAGCAAACAGATGCAGCTTGAGGGTATGAAGCTTGGTGTTGACATTGCCAAGACTCGTGATCAACAGACGAGGCAGGCACAGCAGAGGCCGAATCAAACAAATCAATCAAAACCTAGGAACAGATAATGTTCGATAGTCGTCCCCTGAACGCTGTCAGGAGCGAGCTGGACAAGCTCAAACAAGATCAAGTTACCTTCCTAGCCAACGGAGGTGCGAAAGATTTCGCCGAGTATCGGCACGTTTGCGGGATTATCCGGGGTCTGATCCATGCAGATGTAATCGTAAGAGACCTTGTGCAAAGGATTGACCAAGATGAATGATCTTATGTCCGCTGCGGTTGACTTGTCTGGACTGCTCAACAAACCGTCCGAAGACAAGGCCAAGCAGTTGCCTGACCCGAAGACCTACCACCTTCTGTGTGTAGTGCCTGAAGCAATGGAGGAGTTTGCCGACAGCGAAGTAGGGATCGTGAAAGCAACTCAAACTCTTCAATTTGAAGAGGTGCTCACTCCCGTGCTGTTTGTAGTGAAGGTTGGCCCGGATGCTTACAAAGATACGACTCGGTTCCCGAGTGGTCCTTCCTGCAAGGAGGGGGACTTTGTAATCGTGCGCCCGAACTCAGGCACCCGCCTGAAGATCCACGGTCGAGAGTTTCGCATCATCAACGATGATTCGGTCGAAGCCGTTGTCGAAGATCCGCGTGGCATCCGCCGCGCTGCATGAGGTGAACCATGAATACCAAAGCATTCCAAGGGGAAGAGTTTCAGTTTCCCGACGAAAAAGAGAAAGACACCAAAGACAAGCTTGACGTAAAGTCGGAGGACGAGTTTGAGTTCGACATCGAAGACGACACGCCGCCCGCAGATCGCGGACGCAAACCAGCACCGCCTCCTGAAGATCCTACGGAGGAGGAACTTGCGTCTTATGACGAGAAGGTCCAAGCCCGCATCAAGAAGTTTACTCGTGGCTATCACGACGAACGTCGAGCCAAGGAAACCGCTCAGCGTGAACGAGAAGCTGCAGAGGCGTATGCGCGTCAGGTCTTGGAAGAGAACAAGCGCCTTCAGCACCAACTCGCCAATGGCAGTAAACAGTTTATCGAAACGTCAAAGTCTGCTGCAGAGGCTAAACTCGTTGCTGCGAAGAAGAAGTATAAAGAGGCCTTTGATTCAGCTGATTCTGACGCGATGGCTGAAGCTAATGCCGAGATCACCGAGGCTACTTACGAACTCCGTGAGGCGTCCCGTCTCAGGCCAATTGAGGTCGAAGAAACAAAGCCCGAACCTCAAAAACCAAAAGTTTCTCCGCGTACCCAGCGTTGGTTAGACGCAAACTCCGATTGGTGGGGTAAAGACGAGGAAATGTCGCTAGCTGCAATGGGGCTTGACAAGAAGTTGCAGCGTGAGTATGGTGAAGAGTATGTGGGTACTGAAGAGTACTTCCGCACCATCGATAAAACGATGCGTAAAAGGTTTCCTGAGTACTTTGACACTCAGAGCGATGAGGATGACCCGCCTCCTAAAAAACGGGCCGATCCGGTAGACGAGGACGATGAGCCTCCGCGCCGTGCACAAAGGTCTGTGGTGGCTCCGGCCTCTCGCAGCACATCGCCTAACCGTATCAAACTGAAGGCATCCGAGGTTGCTACCGCCCGTAGGCTTGGGGTTCCTTTGGAAGAGTACGCTAAACAGGTTGCTAAACTTAGACAGGATCGCTAATCATGGCTGAAAGTAAGTCTCAAAACCGTCTTGACCGCGAGCTTGATGCTCGTTCGGTTACGTTTGAACGCCCTCAGTCATGGCGTCCGCCCGATGTTTTGCCCATGCCGAACCCGCGTCCGGGTTGGGCACACCGATACATTCGGTTGAGAACTCTGGACAAAGCCGATCCGTCGAACATTTCCTCGCGTCTGCGTGAGGGTTATGAGCCCTGCAAAGCCGAGGATTATCCAGAGTTGATGGTTCATGCAACTACTGAGGGTCCCTTCAGAGGTTGTATTGAAAACGGTGGTTTGTTGCTCTGTCGGATTCCTGAAGAGTTTGTGAAGCAGCGTAGTGATTACTATGCCCAGCAGAGCAAAGCTCAGATTGAGTCTGTGGACAACAACTTCCTCCGTGAAAACAATCCTGTTATGCCGCTCTTCTCAGAGCGTAAGTCCAGTGTCAGTTTTGGCTCTGGTCCGAAACCTTAAGGAGTCTTAAATGGCTTACCCCACTATCGCAGCCCCGTACGGGCTGAAGCCGTTGAACCTACTGGGAGGTCAGGTCTTTGCGGGTTCTACCCGTATGTACCCCATCCAGTACGGCTACAACACCAACATCTTTTACGGTGATTTTGTAAAAGTCTCTACCTCTGCTCCCGGCGGTATGCTGGCTCGGGCAGCGGTGTCAACTGGGACTAGCGCGAACCAGATTACTGGTATCTTTTTGGGTTGCTCGTTTACGAACCCCGTGACCAAGCAAAAGCAGTTCCAGCAGTTCTGGCCTGCTAGTACGCTGTCTGGTGATGCGGTTGCTTACGTCTGCGACGATCCGGACACCGTGTTCAAAGCCGTGGTTTGCTCGGCTACGACCGTGGTTGCTTCGGGTGCGAAGGCGATGGTCGGCACTAACCTGTCGATGATTGACAACGCAGCTGTTGCTTCGAGTCTGAGCACTGGCAACTCCGCAAACGCTGTGCTGGCTCCGACTGCTACGCCTGTTACGACGATCCTTCCGGTTCGTTGTGTGGGTGTGGTTGAGGATACTGCGATTACCGTTACTGCTACGGGCTCTTCGTCTACGACTACCATCACCCTTACGGGTTCTGGCTTGCCTTCGGCGATTACCATTGGTACGAGTGTTGCGTATCTGGCGGCTAACGGTCAGGTGATTGAGACTGGTTCGTTTGTTACCGCCGCAGCTGCAGCGGGTGCGACGAGCATTACGATCAATGCTCAACCTAACGTTCTTGCTGCTGGTACTAACATCCCTGCGGCTTCGACTATTATCTTCACGATGTATCCGGAGATTTTGGTCAGGCCGAATCTGTTGGTCCACGGCTATCTCAGCAGCGCAACGGCTTAAGGAGTAACTTAAATGGCTATTTCACGCGCACAACTACTTAAGGAACTCCTGCCGGGTCTGAACGCTCTGTTCGGTCTGGAGTATTCTCGCTATGGCGAGGAGCACAAAGAGATCTACGAAACCGAGACCTCGGAGCGTAGCTTTGAAGAGGAGACCAAGCTGTCGGGCTTCTCTGCTGCTCCCGTCAAAAACGAGGGTCAGGCAATCGCGTACGACAACGCGCAGGAAGCTTGGACCACCCGCTATAACCACGAGACTATCGCTCTGGGTTTCAGCATCACGGAAGAGGCCATCGAGGACAACCTCTATGACTCTCTGTCTGCTCGTTACACCAAAGCGCTTGCTCGTGCGATGGCGTACACCAAGCAGGTCAAGGGTGCTTCGGTTCTGAACAACGGCTTTAGCGCTGCCTACGTCGGCGGTGATAACGTCCCTCTGTTTAGTACCGCTCACCCGCTGGTCAACGGTGAAACCAACAGCAACCGCCCCGCTGTCGCTGCGGATCTGAATGAGACCTCGCTTGAGGCTGCAGTTATTCAGATCGCTGCGTGGACGGATGAGCGTGGTCTGCTGATCGCCGCCAAGCCTCGGAAGCTGATTGTTCCTCCGGCTCTGATGTTCGTTGCAACTCGTCTGCTTGAGACCGAGCTGCGTGTTGGTACCACCGACAACGACATCAACGCTCTGAAGAACAACGGTTCGATTCCGGGCGGCTATACGGTCAACCATTTCCTGACTGACCCGAATGCGTGGTTCCTGACCACCGATGTCCCCAACGGTATGAAGCACTTCGTGCGGATGCCTCTGGCTAACTCGATGGATGGAGACTTCGACACCGGTAACGTGCGGTACAAAGCCCGTGAGCGTTACTCGTTCGGTTGGTCAGATCCGCTTGGGATGTACGGTTCTCCCGGCGCGAGCTGATCGTAGGTAGTAGGGAGGGGGCTTCGGCCCCCTTTCCTTTTTGTTTCTTTGGTGTATAGTAGGTCTATCTGGGTGAACACTTCTAGCGACTGCCCCAGCAGACGATGCAACGACGCTAGAGGGACTCTTGCATGAGGTCATCATGAGTTTTTCTACCTTTTCGGGTCCAGTTCGGTCTGGCACCCAGCGTTACGGTTCAGCTGCGGTTGAGAACACGGGTCTTGTTACCCTCTCCCGTACTGCGTATGTCAACGTTTCAGGGGTCGCGCTTACCGCCGCTCCGGTTGCCCAGACGTTGTTTACGCTCCCTGCCGGTTCCAAAATTCTGAACTTCATCCCCGAAGTTTTGGTCACCATTGCTGGTGGTTCGGTGAGCCAAGTGGGTGTAACCATTGGCAAGTCTGGTTCGGCTGATGCGTTTGCCGCATCGTTCAACACTGGCACCGCTGTTGCTCGCGTGACTCAAGCTACGGTCGATACGGCCATTAGCGGGAAAGTAGCAGCGCTGAATAACATTGGCACGGTTGATGTTCCGGTAACTGGTACGTTTACTGCGACTACTGGGAACCCCACTTCTGGTCAGATTGCCATCACGGTGGTCTATCAGCAACGTGCTGATGACGGCGCTCAGGCTCCTGCCTACAACCAAAACTAAGTAGTACGGGGCTTCGGCCCCTCTTAGTTTGAAGGAGGCAATATGCGCCCTATCGTAAAAGCACAAACCGGTGCGGGATCGAGTGCAGCCATTCCGGTTGACCACTACCAGAGTCCGTTTAATATTGGATTTGCGGTGGTGGTCAGTGGGACGGTCAACTACACGGTCCAGCACACATTCGACGATATCTTTGATGCGGCGGTCACGCCAACATGGATTAACCACCCTACAATTATTAGTCAGACCGCAACAGCGGATGGGAACTATGCCTTTCCTGTCAGGGCTGTAAGGGTCACGGTTAATTCTGGGACTGGCACGGCGACTATAACCACGATTCAAGCTGGCATGCCGGGTAAATAATCATGGGATACGTCGGCTGGTCTTCGGTAGCGAACCAAGCCAATACTGAGACAGGCGGGGCTGAGTTTGTTGTTGCCGATGTCACCGGAGCCTTGGATATTGGGCGGGGGGTAGCGGGCACTGGAGTCGTCAACTTGTACTCTGGTGTCCCACCGACCCCGCCCGTTTCTATTGGCTTTATTGAGCTTGAAGGTGTTGTTACTGAGTTTCTTTTACAAGAAGGCGGAACGCCGCCTATCAGGATTCAGTTGGAGTCCTAGAGGTGAAACATGGCCGATAAAAAAGTAAGTCAGTTAACAGCCCTCACTGGAGCCAACACGGCTTCCGGTGATTTGCTATACATCGTTGATATTTCTGAGCCAGTTGCGGCTGATCAAAGCAAAAAGATCACGCTGACTGAGTTCCAATCAGCACCTATTAGTGCGGGCACAGCCAACGGCGTGGCCTTCCTCAACGCCTCCAAAGTCCTGACCACGGGGAGTGCGCTGACGTTTGATGGGACGTCACAATTTAAGGTCAACATAGCATCGGCGACAAGTGGCGCAAGCCTTGTTTCTTCTGGGGACTTTGGCGTTCGCTTGGGGGCAAACAGCACGAACGGTGCTCTTATTGAAGGTGTGGATAAAACTGGGGCTGCCTCATATCAACCGCTTTATATCGGCGGCTTGGATCTTCGCTTTACCAATTCAGGCTCCGAACAAATGCGCCTGACCACCACAGGTCTGGGTATTGGGACGAGTTCCATCTCTGACAGGCTTACTGTTGCGGGTAACGTCACAATTCCATCAAACAATTTTTACAAGATGGGTACAGGGAACTACCTGTATTCAGACGGTGCTAATACGGTGGAGCTTGCTGCCGGGACATCAGGCAAGCTGTCTTTTGTCACCAATGGCGCATTAAGAGCCACCCTTGACGCCTCCGGCAACCTCGGCTTGGGGGTGGTGCCGAGTGCTTGGAGTGGGTACCATGCGATTCAAATGGGGGCGTATGCAAACTTTTACAACACTAACGCTGGTCAAACAGGTCTAGCAACAAGCACATATAACAACGGGACAAACTGGATATACAACTCAAACAATCCAGCGTTTCGCTACGAGCAAGATTTGGCATCGCAAAGCCATCGTTGGTTCATCGCCCCCACCGGCACAGCAGGTAACGCGATCACCTTCACGCAGGCAATGACGCTGGATTCGAGTGGGAATTTGGTTGTTGGAACCACAGGAACTGCACAAGGACGAGTTCATGCCCATGCAACTACTAATGCTCAGTTTGTAGCAACAGACGCAACTCTTGGAA
>Ga0315903_10003358_pt1 | contig 22276 bp, 16 predicted proteins | sample LakEriMetagenome_7_FD_203524 | JGI IMG/M metagenome (GOLD analysis project Ga0315903, IMG submission 203524) | Freshwater fungal communities from buoy surface, Lake Erie, Ohio, United States - Buoy 2 MA119 | ecosystem: Environmental > Aquatic > Freshwater > Lake | place: USA: Lake Erie, Ohio... | reverse complement strand
ACCCTGAAGCCTGCTGACCGGTATGTTGAAAGTACCGCCGATGACACACCTTATGAAGATCTTTTCCCGAACGAAACCAAACCGGTATTCCCGCACGATTTTCCAAAGAACTCACCCGGTAATCTGGACCTGATCAAATACCATCCTGCGGGAAATACCATTACCAAAGAATTTGCGCTTGCTGCAATGAAGGGAGAAAAGCTCGGAGAGGATGAATTCACCGATTTGCTGGCCATCAGTTTCTCAACACCCGATTATGTCGGTCATCAGTTCGGGACCCATGCCATAGAAATACAGGACATCTACCTCAGACTGGATCTCGAAATTGCAGATATGATCAAGCAGATCGAGTCTGCCGCAGGAAAGGAAAATGTGTTGTTTTTTCTTACCGCCGATCACGCTGCAATTCCCAATCCCCTCTTTCTGAGAGACAGAAAAGTTCCTGCAGGTATTTTCAACATTTCAAGAGTACAGGATTCACTTTCAAATTACCTCAGTACCACATACGGTGCCGGAAAATGGGTGCTGGCCCTTGAAGATGATCATGTTTATCTAGATCATGAACTGATCAGAAAAAACAATCTGAAAGCGGATGAACTTTACAGAGATGTGGCAAGATTACTGATGGGATTCGAAGGAGTGGCCTATACACTCACCTTGTCTGACCTCATCTCCTCTGAATTCAACTGGGGAATTCGTTCGATGGTTCAGAAAGGATATTATCCGAAAAGATCAGGTGATGTGGTGATCATACTTGAACCCGGACTCATCGAATATAAAACCAAAGGAACTACTCACGGATCGGCATATACGTACGACACCCATGTACCCCTCATCTTTTATGGAAAAAACATCAAATCCTCGACCACCGTCCGTCACATCGACATCACAGATATCGCTCCCACGCTTTCACAAATACTCGGTATTCAGCCACCAAACGGAACCACAGGTAAAGTGATAGGGGAACTTTTCGGAGAGTAGAAAAGGGTGGGATAGTGGGATAGTAGGATAGTGGGATAGTAGGATAGTGGGATAGTGGGATAGTGGGATAGTAGGATAGTGAGATAGTAAGATAGTGGGATAGTAAGATAGTGGGATAGTGGTTTGAACTGGGTAGCGAATGAAGAGCCGGGAGGCGATGCACTGATCTTGCCGTAGTGCGAATCAAGCGCGTATCGAAGGGGAGAATGGTTGAGTGGAGAGTGGAGAGACGGATGTCGAGAGTCTGCAGGGGAAAGATGAAAGTAAATCATTCTCCCAAATTACCAATGACTAATGACTAATGACTAATGACTAATATCCCCCTTCATAGTCTCCTGACTCAATAATTCACCAGATCCAGCAACTGCTTTTCAAATCTGGTTTTGGGTAGAAAATTCCATTCAAGCTTTGACGACATGGGGACAGGAGTATCGAGGCTGGCGGAGCGAACTACGGGAGCGTCAAGATTCATGAAACATTCTGCAGCAATGGTGGCGGCGATTTCCGCACCTATCCCACCTGTAAAAGTATCTTCATGCAAAACAATTACTTTCCCTGTCTTCCTGACGGAGGCAAGTACTGTTTCCTGATCCCAGGGCAACAAGGAACGCAGATCCACCAGATCGGCACTGATTTCAGGATGCTGATCCAGTATTTCCATTGCCCAGTGAACACCGAGTCCGTAAGTAATCACTGAAACATCATCTCCTTTTCGGATAAGGCTTGCTTTTCCGATGGGGGTTGAATAATAATCATCAGGCACCTGTCCGCTGATGCTTCTGTAAAGAGCCTTGTGTTCAAAATACATTACCGGATTGGGATCCTCAACTGCCGCGATCAGTAATCCCTTGGCATCATTGGGAAAAGCCGGATAGACAATCTTTAAACCCGGCACATGAAAAAACCAGGCTTCATTCGACTGGGAATGGAATGGACCTGCCCCTACTCCTGCTCCGGTTGGCATCCGGACAACTACATCGGCATGCTGTCCCCAGCGGTAATGTGTCTTCGCCAGGTTGTTCACAATCTGATTGAATCCGCAGGTTACAAAATCGGCAAACTGCATTTCCACAATCGACTTGTATCCGTTAATGGACAATCCGAGACCTGCTCCGATAATCGCGCTTTCGCATAGTGGGGTGTTGCGAACTCTTTTCTTGCCGAATTGCTCCACAAATCCCAGGGTGGCTTTGAAAACACCGCCATATTCAGCAACATCCTGTCCCATGATGACCAGGTTCGGATGACGTTCCATACATTGCTTCATGCCGGAACTTACCGCATCCAGAAACCGCAACTCTGTGGATGATGATGAAACTGCATGGATGACTTCCGGTGACGGAGCAAACATATCATTCAATTCAGTGTTTGTATCGGGTTCCGGCTCTGATTCGGCAAATGTGATCTCAAGTCCTGACTCAATTTCCTGACGGATTCTGTTACGGACATCATTGATAATTTCCTGTGAAAGCACTCCTTCAGCAAGAAGATAATCTTCAAAGTTTTTAACCGGATCTTTTTTACCCCACTCATCGAACAATTCCTGAGGTACATACTTCGTTCCCGAAGCTTCTTCGTGTCCTCTCATTCTGAATGTAAGACACTCGAGCAAAACGGGGCGAGGCTGCTTTCTGATATCTTTGGCTATTCTGTCAACAGCGTGATAGACTTCCAGTATGTTGTTACCATCCACCTGAACTCCCTCGATGCCGTATCCGATCGCCTTATCGATAAACTGCTTACAACGGAACTGTTCATTGGATGGCGTAGAAAGTCCGTAACCGTTGTTTTCGATTATAAAAATGACGGGCAATTCCCAGACAGCGGCCACATTAATGGATTCATGGAAATCGCCTTCACTCGCGCCACCATCTCCAGAAAACACTGCGGTGCATTTTTGATTCGAATGAAGTACATTGGCAAGTGCGATTCCGTCTGCCACTCCCATCTGAGGGCCGAGGTGTGAAATCATTCCAATGATCTTGTAATCCTGCGTTCCAAAATGAAATGAACGATCACGGCTTTTGGTAAATCCGCCTGGCTTACCCTGAAACTGACTGAAAAGACGATGCAACGGAATTTCTCTCACCGTAAAAATCCCGAGATTTCGGTGCATAGGCAAAATGTACTCATCGCTGTCCAATGCAAGTGCTGTTCCAACCGAAATGGCCTCTTGTCCGATTCCTGAAAACCACTTGGCAATTTTACCCTGCCTCAGGAGCACCAGCATTTTCTCTTCAATCATGCGGGGCTTTAAAATGGAAGTATAAATGGTAATCAACTCGTGGTCGGCCAGAGTCTTGCGATCAAAACGCATCATAAAAGTCAGATTTTCAGTCCGCAAAGGTACAGATTAGGGAAGAAAAATCAGCCAGGCTTGACCAAGGCCTTCTTAAAGAAGGCCTCAGCAAATGCCCATAATCTGCAACTGCTGACCCGGCCAAATAATGGAATGGCTTTAAAACTCTGAAATAATGACAGGCAAACACAATTCAACGATTAAAGGTCCTGATCACCTAACTTTGTCTCCTCCCTTCAAATGTCACAGGAAATCGTTGTATATCTGATTTTTGCAGCTGCCACAATCTGGCTCGGATACAAGCTGTTTTTCAACCGTAAAAAGGATGGTTGTGACAACTGCGGCAAATAAAAAAGCCGGATCATTCGATCCGGCTTTTTTATTGTTTGATACTTTGACTTCTGATTATTCCTGAGCCTGAGCTGCCTCCGATTGCTGAGAGGAATCATCAGAAGCTTGTTTTCGGGCTTCTTCTTTAGCCTGCTCCATAATGGCCTGAGCTTCAGCTATAGAATCCTGTCGGGCTTTCTCAGTTTCAGCTTCTTTTTCAGAGGAATTCCCACAAGATACGAATGTGAACAGCCCAACGATGAGCAGAAGAAGATTCCTGAAGTGGTTTATCTTTCTCATTTTCAATTAATTGAATGAATAATACAGAAAATTAAAGTATTATCCGCGTCCCTGTCCTGGCTTTACTTCTTCAGGCTTGGTTGGAGCAGGAGCCGGTTTTGGCTTTGGTTTTGGCTTTGGTTTGTTGGCTTGAGCCGCTTTTGCTGAATCAGCAGCAGCAATAGAGTCAGCAATAGCCTGCTGTGCAGCTACTTGAGCCAGTGAATCTTCCATGGCTTTCATTTGGGCAGCAGCCGCTTCTTCAGCCTTGATGCGCTCTACTTCAGCGATAGAATCTTTGATACGCTGCTCTGCTGCAGCTTTTTCCTCAGCTGAAGGACCACATCCGATAACCGAGAGGGCAACGAATCCGGCGACAGCCATTAATGAGAATACTTTTTTCATGTTTATGGATTTTGAGACTGCAAAACTATTCAACTCAAACAAATATTGTCATTCTCCCCGCATTTTTTTTCATTATTGCTAATTTTGGCTCGGAAATTGACTCCAAAACCAAACAAACACTAAATTATTCAAAATGAAAAAGAACCTTCTTATTCTGCCTTTGGCATTCGCCGCTATTGCTTCTTTCACCTTTGTTGGTTGTAAGGATGATGAAGACACTACTCCTCCGGTAGTTACCCTGAATGGTGACCCCACTCCGGTTCTGGAACTTCAAACAGACTTTGTTGATCTTGGCGCTACTGCGGTAGATGACGAAGATGGCTCAATCGGAGTCACGGTAGATGGTACAGTTGACAAAGATTTGGCCGGTGTCTACACGCTTACCTACAACGCTACTGATGCTGCCGGTAATACCGGTTCCGCAGTCAGAATCGTTACTTACGAAAACGGACTGGCATCTAGCCCATACGAAGGAAATTACTCCTGTATTATCACCGGTGGTGGTCAGCCTCCCTACAATTACTCTGAAAGCCTCAGCGTGTCAACAACCCTGAACAATGCGCTTGAGTGGAGCAGGTTCGGTGACTACGGTAATGCCAACGCTAAATTGAACCTGTTTCTCGGCGGCAGCAGCCAGGTAAACATTCCTCAGCAAACCATCATTTGCGGCAACCCCGCTGTAGCACGTACCTTCTCCGGAAGCGGAACTTACACCGGAAACGGCGGAACCGGTTCTGTCATTGTTTTGAACATAGATGAAACCGTTAATGGTGTTACAAGTTCATTCACCTACACCTATACCAAAAACTGATAATCAGCCATAACATCAGGAAAGCCGACTCTTGTAGTCGGCTTTCTTTTTTTATTTTTGGATGCTTTTCATCAAGCCGTGCCTGAATCATGCCCCACCTCTCAATTTTGCTGAAAAGGCTTTTACTGCTGATCGGGGTCTACCAACTCTGTCGTCTGGCTTTTCTGCTTACCAATGCCGGGTACTTTGAGACAGCAGGATTCGGAGACATCATGCAAGCCTTTATTGCAGGTCTGAGGTTCGACCTGGCTGTTATTTTGATGATCAACCTTCCCTTTACCTTATTTCATCTGTTTCCGGTCAGTTTCTTTTATAAAAACGGAACACAGACATTCCTCAAATATCTCTTTTTCATAGGCAACCTCCCCTTCCTGTTGCTGAACTGCGTGGATCTGGAATATTTCAGGTTTCAGGGCAAAAGAACAACCGCTGATTTGTTTCAGCTTTTCGGTATGGGTGATGATATGAAAAATACATTGCCCCAGATGATTATTGATTTCTGGTATGTAGTGGCCATTTTCCTGATCCTGGCTTTTCTTCTCTACCTTGGATATTCACGGATCAGGGTGGACCGAGCAGAAGCCAATCAAAATTACCGTATGATATCCTGGATTCTGGTAATCCCTTTTGCAGGACTTCTTTTCATAGGTGCCAGAGGCGGACTTCAACTCAAGCCACTTGGTATCATGGCAGCTGCTAAAATGGTATCACCGAAGATGATCCCGCTCGTGCTGAATACGCCCTTCACCGTGATACGCACCTTTGGCAAATCACTCATCGAAGAAAAAAATTACATGCCTGATTCCGAATTGGCCAAATGGTTTTTAAAGGATCACTACCCACCAGAAAATGCGAATTTCAAACCACTCAACGTAGTGATCATTTTACTTGAAAGTTTTTCTGCCGAGTACATTGGCGCTCTGAATCAGGGCGAAGGCTACACGCCCAAACTGGATTCACTCATGAGGCTGGGCGCTAATTTTACCAACGCTTTCGCGAATGCAAAAAAATCAATTGACGGCATTCCCGCTGTGGTGGCTTCAATGCCGACCCTGATGCCTGCTTCTTACATTTCTTCTCCCTATAACAGTAATGAACTCAGCTCCATAGCAGATATCCTGAAATCAAAAAACTATACATCGGCCTTTTTCCATGGCGGTAACAACGGAACGATGAACTTCGATAATTTTACCCTGATCACCGGATTTGAAAAATATTACGGGAGAAAAGAGTATCCGGGAGATGACTACGACGGACACTGGGGCGTTTTTGATGAGCCTTTCTATCATTTCTTCATTGAAAAATGTAATGAAATGAGAAAGCCTTTTGTCAATGTATTCTTCACACTCTCTTCACATCACCCCTACTCCATCCCTGCACATCTGAAGGATCGATTTCCGAAAGGCACAATTCCCATTCATGAAAGTATCGGCTATGCTGATTATGCCCTCGGGAAATTTTTTGAAGAGGCTGCAAAAACTGACTGGTACCACAATACTCTTTTTGTAATCACAGCAGATCACACCGGGCCTTCTAATTCCATGAAATACAACACCAAGGCAGGACATTTCATGATACCACTGGTATTCTATCATCCGGGAAGCGCACTTCAGGGCACTTATGGAAAAGTAACCCAGCAAACAGATATCATCCCCGGAATTCTCGATTATCTGAATTATGATCAACCGTTCACTGCATTCGGGAAAAGTCCGTTCGACACCACAAAGGCTTCTTTTGCGGTCAATTACCCGGGAGATGTTTATCAGGTCATCGGAGATAAATACCTCGTTCAGTTTGACGGGAATGAAACAGTTGCTGCATTTGAATACAAAACAGATACTTTGCTGATGAACAATATCGCCGACGCCGATAATATGGAACAACAACGGCTTGTTTTATCACTGAAGTCGGTCATTCAACAATATAATTCAGCTCTTATCAGAAATGAGCTGAAGCCCGGTAAGGGACGAAACTGAAATGAAGATCTTTTTTGTCATCAACCCCAAAGCAGGAACTCGACATAAATCGGGTGATGAAACCATCATCGCCGGAATACTGGCCTTAAAGAATATTCATTTTAAGATCGGACATACCAGTGGTCCGGGATCAGCGCTCAGTCTTGCCCGGAAAGCCGTAGATGAAGGTTACGATATCGTGGTGGCAAGCGGTGGAGATGGTACGGTTAATGAAGTGGCCAAAGCCGTGCTGAATTCGGACGCTGCAATGGCCATCATACCACGTGGCTCCGGGAATGGACTGGCCCGCTACCATCAGATTCCATTCAGAATCGATGACAATCTGAATATGATATTGCGAAACAACCGAGTTTGGCATGATGCCATTCACGTGAACGATCATATCAGTGTCAATGTATCCGGAATTGGTTTCGATGCACATGTCGCATCACTTTTTGGCAAAGACGGTACAAGAGGTTTGACCGGCTACGCTAAACTGGTCATCGGAGAGTTCCGCAGATATCTTGAAAGGGAGATTGTGATTAACATAAACGGTGAAACCCATCAAAGAAAAATGTTCCTGCTGGCCATCGCCAACAGCACCCAGTTTGGTAACAACGCATTCATAGCTCCTGCCGCATCCACATCCGACGGTTTGGCCGACCTCACCATTGTCAGAAAAATGCCATTACTGAAGATGCCCGGATTTGCCCTGAAAGTATTCAGTAAATCAGTTTATCAGTCACCCTATGCGGAAAGATTCGAAGCATCAGAACTGAGCATCAGTTCAAATGATGATATCGCGTTGCATATTGACGGTGAACCCGCAGGCGCCGCAAAAGAGTTTCATGTAAAAGTCGTGCGAAATGCATTCAAAATGATTGTACCATAAACGATGTCAAACAAAAATAAAAACCGCGACGGACTGGTTTATTCCACCAATCCAAACCTGAATCTCGAACAGAAATCTGAATCATCAGTTACATTGCCACCTTCACAACAGCAACTGAGGGTCATGCTTGATAAAAAACAAAGAGCAGGCAAAAAGGTGACTCTGGTAACCGGTTTTTCGGGCAAAGAGGAGGATCTTGAATCACTGGGCAAAATGCTCAAATCAAAATGCGGTACAGGAGGTTCCGTTAAAGACGGTGAAATCATCATACAAGGCGATTTCCGTGAAAGAGTACTGAAGGAACTGATTGCATTGGGCTATAAAGCCAAGCAATCGGGTGGCTGACCGGCAAAATCACAACAACCTGCCTGACGAATGCTTGCAGGCAGGGACTGAACAAGATTAAACGAGAGAAAGAACAAGAGTATGATCAATTTTACCTCCTGAATGAAAATTAAATTTTCAGTTCTAACAGGTTTTTGAATACTCCTGATCCTTTCTAAAATCACCAGCGGTGTTTCCCTTTTTCTTTTGGCTTGCGGCTGCCTTTATCATCGCGCGATGATCTTCCCTTCTTCTCATAGCTGCCGCCATCGTCAAATCTTTTCTTTCTGTCTCCTCCTTCACTGCGGGATCCGGAATATGATTTTCCTTTGCTTTTGCTGCCTCCTCCGCCACCACCTGGCTGCGACATATCAACGCGAACTTTACGGCCTCTGAAAACCTCACCTTCAAAAGCGGTGAGTACTTTAGGAAGAAACTTGCGGTCGATATCGATAAAGGAATATACTCCTTTGATGTCAATACGTCCGATATCATTGCCTTTGATATCGGATGTTTCGCAGATATAGCGGAGCATTTTACTTGGATCGAATCCGTCAGCGGAACCCAGATTGATGAACATGGTATCCGAATTGCCGGTCCGCATTTTACCTCTCTCGGAAGTGCCTCTGGATGCATCCACATTGATGTCGGGAGCATTCCTGTAATAGTCGAGAAAGCGGTTGAATTCAAGAGAAGTGAAACGTTTGATCACTTCTTCCTTGGAGAGATCCTCAAGTGCTTTGTAGATTCCGGGCAGATAGGCTCCGATTGCTTTTTCATCAACCTCAACATCATGTACTTTATCAATGAGGTGCAGCAGCTGCTTTTCACACACCATAAATCCGTCGGGAACCTTCTCCGCCCTGAACTTACGATTGAGCTGTCGCTCGATCTGCTTGATCTTGCCCATTTCTTTCGGACTAATGATCGCAACAGAAATACCGGAACGACCGGCCCTGGCAGTTCTGCCACTTCGGTGAGTATAAACCTCAGTATCGTCAGGAAGTTCGTAATTGATGACGTGAGTTACATTGCTGACATCAATTCCGCGGGCTGCCACATCCGTTGCGATCAGCAACTGAAGTGAACGATCGCGAAAAAGACCCATAACCTTATCGCGCTGTTGCTGACTCAGATCACCGTGAATGGCATCGGCATTGTATCCATCCTTGATCAGCTTTTCCGCAATATCCTGTGATTCCACTTTTGTTCTGCAAAAAACGATGCCGAAAATATCCGGATTGTAATCCACAATTCGCTTCAAAGCCAAATACCGGTCGCGAGACTGAACCAGATAAAAAACGTGCTCAATATTCTCTGCTCCCTGGTTTTTCTTTCCCACCGTTAGCTCGAAAGGCTCCGACATGTAATTGTTCGCAATGGCACGAACTTCAGGTGGCATAGTAGCCGAAAACAGCCAGGTATTTCTGGACTCCGGGGTGTTTTCAAGAATGTAATCGATATCTTCCTGAAAGCCCATGTTGAGCATTTCATCAGCCTCATCAAGCACCACATAGGAGATCTCTTCGAGCTTGACCGCCTTTCGGTCGATCAGGTCGATCAATCGGCCAGGGGTGGCGGCTACAATCTGAGCACCTCTCCTGATCTGATCGATTTGTTTGGTGATACTGGCACCTCCGTATACAGAGACTACATTCACTCCTTTAATTCCGGTAGCAAAGCTGACCAGATCGTTGGAAATCTGAACGCACAGCTCCCTGGTTGGAGCCAGAATTAATGCCTGAGTTTTTTTTGAGCTAAAGTCAAGTAACTGAAGCAATGGCAACCCGAAAGCAGCCGTTTTACCTGTTCCTGTCTGGGCCAACCCGATAAAATCCCTGTTGCCCGAAAGCAAAATGGGAACAGCCTGTTGTTGAATGGGTGTTGGGGTTTCGAAGCCTAAGGCCTCAACTCCTTCTAAAACCCGGGCATCAAGCCCGAGCATCTTAAATGAATCCATGTTGTTGATTAAAGTCGCTTCAACTGAAAATCAGCGAAATCGGCTGCAAAGGTAATCAAAATAACGATGCGGAACGAAGGCAGCATTTTCCCTACCTTTGCCCCGTTTTCAATCCATTAACTCACATTCTGTATGAAAGAAGTTTATATTGTAGCAGCCACCAGAACCCCGATTGGTGCGTTTGGTGGTGCACTCAGTTCGTTTTCTGCAACCCAGCTTGGTTCAATTGTGATTCGTGAAGCTGTTAAAAGGGCCGGCATAAGCCCTGATATGGTTCAGGAGGTCTATATGGGAAACGTGCTTTCCGCAAATGTCGGACAAGCTCCTGTCACCCAGGCATCTATCAACGCCGGACTACCCAATACCACGCCGGGAACCACCGTGAACAAAGTTTGCGCTTCCGGAATGAAAGCCATCATGCTGGGCGCACAATCCATCATGCTTGGCGACAACGATATAGTGGTGGCAGGTGGAATGGAAAGCATGTCGAATGTACCCTATTACCTGGACAAGGCCCGTAATGGTTACCGGTTGGGACATGGTCAGATCACAGACGGTCTTGTAAAGGACGGATTGTGGGATGTATACAAAGACTACCACATGGGAAATGCTGCGGAACTCTGCGCCAGCGAGTGCAAGATTACCCGTGAAGACCAGGATCATTACGCCATTGAATCATACAAGAGGTCACAGGCAGCCTATGAAAAAGGGGCTTTCACCGATGAGATTGTTCCCATTGAAGTCCCTCAAAGGGGAAAAGACCCGATTGTGGTAAAAGAGGACGAAGAATACCGTAAAGTTGATTATAACAAAGTATCCTCTTTGAAACCTGCTTTTCAGAAAGATGGTACCGTCACTGCTGCCAATGCCTCCAAGCTCAATGACGGCGCCTCCTGTGTGGTGCTGATGAGCAGGGAAAAGGCGGAAGAACTGGGCGTTAAGCCGCTTGCCAGAATCCTGGCTTTCGCCGATGCCCAGCAGGCTCCGGAATGGTTTACCACCGCACCTGCCAAGGCACTTCCAAAAGCAGTTGCCAAAGCCGGATTAAAAATGGATCAGATCGATTACTTTGAAATCAATGAAGCATTCAGTGTGGTGGCTATTGCCAACAACCAGGAAATGAAACTCGATCCTGCCAAAGTGAACGTTAACGGAGGCGCCGTATCACTTGGACATCCGCTCGGAAGTTCCGGTTGCAGAATAGTCGTTACTTTGCTTCACATACTCAAGCAAAAAGGCGCAAAAACAGGAGCGGCAGGAATCTGCAACGGTGGCGGCGGTGCCAGTGCCATTGTGATTCAGAATATCTAATTCAAAAAACCAATCCGTTGACTCACGGCATCTGCAACTTAACCGTAGTTCCGCTCAGGAAAGAAGCGGCACACCAAAGTGAAATGGTTTCACAATTACTTTTTGGTGAGCATTTCGAAGTTTTGGAAAAACAGCAAGGATGGTGCAAAGTCCGTATGGCTTACGACCAATATGAAGGTTGGATTCCGGAAAGCCAGTTCCTTCAGGTTAATTTCGATGAGTTCAACAAGCTGGGAAAAGAACAATACTGCGTTACATTCGACCTGGTTCAGATTCTCCTGTTGGAAGACCAGTTGTTTTCGGTTGTGCTTGGTTCATCACTCCCCCATTTCAAAGATCGTTCATGTCGGCTCGGAACCACTGTCTACAAATTTGACGGTTCAGTAAAATGTCCGGAAAAACTAATGTCAACCAAAGGCATCATTGAAAATGCCTACATGTATCTCAACTCTCCCTATTTGTGGGGCGGCAGAACTCCTTTCGGGATCGATTGTTCCGGGTTCACCCAAATGGTATATAAACTTGCGGGGATCAGACTGAAAAGAGATGCCTGGCAGCAGGCCGAACAGGGGTCATTGATCAACCTGATTGACGAAGCCAAACAGGGAGATCTTGCTTTTTTTGATAATGAAGAAGGAAGAATTGTTCATGTTGGCATTATTCTGCCGAACAATAAAATCATTCACGCCTCAGGAAAAGTGCGGATCGACAGCATCGACCACCACGGTATTTACAATCTGGAGACCAAAAAGTACACCCACAATCTCCGGATCATCAAAAGGTTTGTTTAAACCTCAGCCGTTGGCAATAATGAGGGTAATGAAGGTGATTGCACAAATAACCCATAATAATGCAAATGCACCTGCACCATCATTGCTGAAATAGGTCTTCATGAATTTTTTCATAACTTAAGGAATTTTGCTGCAAATATAAAAAACCCCCGGATTTTATTCCAGGGGCTTTAGGTCTTGTTTTTAACGGTTGACGACTACTTTTCCAATTCCGGTTCCTGACCGGGTCACCACCCTGATATAATAGATCCCCTGACTCAATTCTGAAATATCCAAAGTGAAAGCAGACCGCGGTTCTTTGCTCCATGATGAAACAATTTTTCCTGAAAGGTCTGCCACCTGAACCAGCATTTCACCCACAGGAACAAATCCAAGATTGACCGTAATCAGAGAATTGGCGGGATTTGGCGACAAGCCAATTGGCATTCCTCCTGAATCAGCCAATCCATTGAAAAGGAAGATGTAGTCGAAAGAAGGTTCAGAAACACAACCGGTGACAGTATCAGTGACAACCAGATAGAAGGTGCCGTTTTGTCCGGGCTCGTATGTATTACCTGTAGCACCCGGAATCAGCCCGCCCGGTATGCTGTACCACTGATTTCCGGATGGTGAACTTGAGATCAGCGTATTGCCGTTCTGGGTAATGGTGGGAATAGGTTGTGGTGGATGGTAACTGATCTGGACCTGACCTGACCCTTCACAGCTGTTCGCATCTGTTACCGTTACTGTATAAATTCCTGCAGCGCTGACCTGAATACCTTGAGTAGCAGAACCATCATTCCACAGATAGGTACTGAATCCGGAGCCTGCATCAACAAAAATGGAATCCCCGTCACAAAGAGTGGTATCGGATATTAAACTGACGACGGGTAATGCCAAAGTTCCGACGTTGATCGTATCGGAATTGGTACATCCATTGCTGTTTGTTACTGTTACAGTATAGGATCCTGCAAGTGTTACGGTTGTTTGCTGACTGAAAGTTCCGTCACTCCAGCTGTAAGAAAGGAATCCGGCACCGGCATCCAGTGTCACCGGCGTACCGTTACAAACAGTGGTGTCATTGCCAAGTTGAACCACAGGGGATGAATTGAATAACACGTTAATCGTATCGGATCCGGTGCAACCGTTTATATCGGTAACGGTTACCGTATAGTTACCGGAGGTTGTAACGATTATGAACTCGCCGGCTGAACCGGTGCTCCACTGATAGTTAAAAAAGCCGGAGCCTGCATTCAGTGCGACAATATCTCCATCGCATGTTTGAATATCACTTCCAAGACTCACGACCGGGGAGGGAGAAAAGGCAACCAGTATTTCATCGGAATTCAGACAGCCATTGATATCAGTAACTGTAATGGTATAAACACCACCAGCATTCACATTGATGGTTTGAGAAGTTAATCCATTACTCCAGAGATATGTGATGTAACCGCTTCCGGGATCCAGGGTAACATCCGTTCCGGTGCATCCTGTTACATCGGGACCAAGCGAAACAAAGGGCTCGGTTGTGATGACAATATCATCGGTACCAACACATGTACCTCCCAATGTAACCGTGACAGAGTAAGTACCGCCGGCATTTACGTTGAGCGTTTGGCCTGATGAACCATCGCTCCATAAATAAGTTGAGAAACCACTTCCGGCGTCCAGCGTAACCTGCGAACCGCCGCATAATGACTGATCGGCCCCAAGATTCACAACCGGCAATTGTTCAAAAATCAGCGAAGCATTTGCAGTAGCGGAGCATCCATTGGAGTCAGTTACAGTGACTGTGTAGTTTCCATTTGTGGTTACAGAAAGCGTCGTGCCGGTGGAGAGATCACTCCATAGATAAGAGGCAAAGTTTTGCCCCGGATCCAGCAACACTATATCGCCCTGACAAATTGAAGGCGGTAATGGAAGTGAGATGGTGAGTTCAGGAAAATAGTCAATTAAAATTGAATCTGAAGAGGCACAACCATCTATGTCTACTACCTCCACCGAATATGTTCCAGAAACATTCACCGAAATATCTGCAGATGTTTCACCTGTACTCCAGAGATAAGAGAAAAGGCCGGCAGGAGCAGAAATCGTTACCGTTTCACCAAAGCAATAAACGGAATCAGCACCAAGAGAAACAACCGGAGGCTGTAAAACACCAATCTGGATCTGAGAAGATGCAGTACATCCGCTGGCATCGGTCACGGTAATGGTATAGGTGCCAGCCAGGTTCACTGCCAGAACAGGATCAGTGCTTCCGTCGCTCCACAGGTAACCTGAAAATGACTGACCCGGATCCAATAAGGCAAAAGAACCGTCACAGATATCAAAATCAGCACCCAGTGAAACAGTTGGTGCAAGGTAAACTTCCACCGTTGCAGCAACAGAGTCGGAACATCCTTGTCCGTCATCGGCAATCAGCAATATCGTAAAAAGACCATCCGTCAGGTAAGAATGATTCGCATTCAATCCGGATGAACCGATACCGTCACCAAACTCCCAGTTGTAAGTCACCGTGCTGGTGGTGGAAGACTGATTGGTGAAACTAAAGAGGTTTCCGGTCAGACAAGTTGAGCTCAAATTAGGACTAAAAGCCAAAACAGCGGATGATGTTTCAAGAGTATTAAATCTTACATTGATCAGACTGTCGCTAATGGCTGCATTATCGATCCTCAGCAAAGCGATATTTCCAGGCTGCGCTTCATTCCCAAAAACCAGATCATCCTGAAAAAAGTTGATCAGATTAGCAGCACCGGGAATCGCCTCTCCGCTGGAATCATTAAAGGTACCCACAAATGAACCATTGATGTACAGTCTGACATCATCAGAGGCATCATCTCTTGTAATAACCAGATGCACGTACTGGTTTGCAGCGAATGCATTTGTTCCTATCGTGAGCTCATCATAAAACTGAAGCAGGGAGTTGGTAGCATAAAGTCCGAAGTCGGAAGTGCGGTTTTTGAAATCTATGATCCTCATAAAACCGTTATTGGTGATAAACTTGAAGTAAAGCTCAATGGTATAACTGCCACCGATTACAGAGCCTGCAGCTCCATTATCGAACTGAACTCCTGAATTCTGATTGAAATTATAAACCGTGCGTTCCAGGCAGGAAAGAGCCGGGAGACTCTCATCAGTAAACTGACCAGTACCAACGACATTCAACGCAGGGGCAAGACCGTTTTTCTCATCCAGATTGCCACGAAAATCATATTGCAACGTAGTTTGAGCACTTGCTCCGGCAGACAAAAGGGTTAAAAAACAAACAATCATCAGCTGACTGAAATACGAAAAAGATTTCTTCATAGATATAGAATTAAATATTGAGAGTTGCTTAAAATCCAATCATCAGAAAGTGCAAAAAACCACAAAATTCATGAACCTGAAAAACACTATTTATCAACATCCGAAACAGTGATGTTAACAACTATTTTTTAATCAGAACAGAGTTTGGATTAGCAGTAACATCCTTTGACTTGCGGGAATACCTGAGTGCCAGATCGTGTTGTCCCGTGAATTTGTAGGCGTTGCTCAGATTGGTGTAAACCTGAGGCAAAACAGGATTCAGCTCCAGGCTGATGTGATAAACATCGATGGCTTCATGAAACTTTCTTTTGTAATAGAGATGGTTGCCTAATCTGGCGATACGGTCGGCAAAATCGGTTTCGGTGGAAAAATTCTCGAGTCCGTTCATTTTTCGGAACCGGCGGATCTCATCTTTGACCTTTAATGCAGATTTTTTATAGTAATCGGCCGGAATCTGGCTTTCCAGCAGGTCGTTTCCGTAGGCATTCAGACATTCATAGAGGTAGTTGAGTGTATCGACACATACTTCAGCTTTTTCGTGATACAGCATAAGCATATGATCACCTTCCACCAAATAAATGTTCTTCGTATCCTGATTCAGGAGACGATCGAACCTGATCATGGCTGCGAGGGCAATCTGTGAATAATTCTGAGATTCATTTTTGAAGCCCCCTGCCTCATTGACCCATAAGGATCTGATGAAATCCATGCCTCCTTTTTGAGGTTTAATTTTATTGACCACAGCGGCAACGTTCCCAGCACCTGCATGGTAAACGTGCATGACCATTAGTCTGAACCACAAATCTTTTTCATTGTAAGGTATTCCATGCTTTTCGAGAATTCTTTTTGCACCCGGAATACAAATGTTTTTGATCAGCTTTGAAGCTGCGGTGGCCGATTTGATCAGGTCGGTGCGGTCGTCCCGGGTACGGCTAACTACCAATCCGTATTTACGAGCCACATAAGGCATCAGCTGAAAGGGTCCCCTGGCACCGGCATAGGAACTGATTTCAGTTTTACCCGGACTTTCAATCAGCAAAATGGTTTGCGCGTACCAGGGATCGGTTTCGTGGTCCTCGAAAACCTTGATGGATTTAGAAATCAGCGGCAATACTTTTCTAAACTCAAAGAAAAAGCGCTTTCCACTGGTTACAAACAGCGTGGTGGAGCGTTCCAGGTTGTTGGCAATGCATAAATTTTCTTTATAAAGAGTTTTCTCCGATTCCGTCTGACAATGCCATTCGGATGCAGGAATCTTATAAAGCGGCTTCCGCAAACTGGCAACATTGATGATCATAGAGTCATGAGGGAGCGCAAACACCTCCTGCCAAAAGCGGGCAGGCCCCAAAGTGTCCCAGTTTTCTGAGAAAATCTGATGATTATTGAAAAACCTGTATTTGACTGAAGTTTGATGACCGATCACGGTTCTCTCAATAAACTCAGGCGGTGGAGTAGCTTCGGGACCGGGTGTAACGGCACCGGTTGGCTCATGACATCCCGTAAGGAGGATCAAATAAGGTAAAAACAAACAGAGCCACCGGGATTTGAATTCAGCCATTGATATAATATAATTCTTTTTTGTGAAGTTCAGCATACAAAATAAAGGACTTAACTGAAATAAAAGCAGCGAATGCATGGAGTTGATACCAACACACCTGCCATATGGTTCAGGCACACTTGAAACGATCAGGTTTCAACAATTATTTTTCTGTAAATGAACTGATTGAACACCTTTTTATCAATTCCGTATTTAGGGTTGTTAACAAGATCAGGCAACCAATGTTTACCTTTAGCGATAATAGACCACCTGCAAACACTCATGGAAACCCTCCGCTGGAAAGACGATCTATTCTACAAGGAAGGTCATTCAGTTCAATGGATGAGAGGTGGTGCACCGTTTTTTGATCACCTGGCGACCCTGATCAGAAATGCTGAAAAATCAGTTCACCTTCAGGTTTATCTGATCGATTCTGACCTTACGGGAAAAAAGATACTTCATGAACTGATTGCTGCTGCCGGTCGTGGTGTGGAGGTACATCTGGTGGTGGATGGATTTGGAGCCGGTGCACTGAAAGAAGAAGATGAACAGAAACTGACCGTTGCAGGAGTTAACTTCAAAAGATTTGAACCCTACATCGCTTCCGGAAAGTATTATGTTGGCCGGCGCATGCATCATAAAATCATGGTGGTGGATGAAAAAATTGCCATGGTGGGAGGAATGAATATTGCCGACAGATACCACGGAAGCCCTGCAACACCCGCATGGATCGATTACGCTGTTCTGGTTGAAGGCCCTGTTTGCAGGGATCTCACAGAGGTCTGCAGGAAAATAATCAGCCGTCAGTTCGTTGCCCCCACTCCCAAATGGCCCAGGATTATGGCGAAGTCAGGTACTCTGGATACTGAATCAGTATGGGTCAGGGTAAGAAAAAACGACTGGCTCCGAAATAAAAGGGAAATCACTCAGAGCTACAATACTGCCGCCAGACTGGCCACTAAAACTATCACTATTGTCGGAGGCTATTTTATTCCGGGAAGAAGATACAGGAGAATTCTGGCTGCTGCGAGTAAAAGGGGTGTGGAAATCCGTATCATACTCACTCATAAATCTGATGTTCCCGTTGTCAAATACGCCTCTGATTATCTCTATGGCTGGATGCTGAAGAATCGGATCAGAATTTTTGAAGCCAGTCATGCGATGGTACACGGCAAGGTGGCCATTGTTGATGAAACCTGGAGCACCATCGGTTCCTACAACCAGAATCACCTCAGTGCATACTTCAGTATTGAGTTGAATCTTGATATTGTGAACAAGGAGTTTTCTTCCGGATTTCACCGGCATCTGCTGGAGGTAATTGACCGGGAATGCACTGAGGTCACCGAAGAAACTTTTTTACGCAACTCAAGCCTGTGGGCCAAATTCAGAAGATGGAGCGCTTATCAGATTGTGCGACTCTCTCTGAGGATGATGTTTATGGTAAACAGGGTGTTTGGCGTGAATGACTGAATTGGTAATCCATCAGTTTCCCTTCATCCTCGTCCAGAGACTCAAAAGCATCTCATCGGTGGTGCCCTCTATCCTGCCCTGCTGCACCACCATAGCATTATCGGCACCCGGTGTCAGATCGAATGAAAAAGCGAAATTGGATTGAGGATTATTCCAGCCTTCTACCTGACCGAAACGGAGATCATTGAAGTAAATACGTCCGTCCTTTTCTGAATAGCAGTAAAAACCCTTGGAGAACTTCTTTAGCTTTTCGAGGGAAGTTTTGTCGGCAATCCGTGATTCCAGATGTTGGTTCCTGGGGATTACATACATATCAATCTTCCTGTCGCTGTCGAATACTGAAAAATATCCTGCCTTTACTCTATCGCCTTCGAGCAGCACTACTTTCCATAGAATGCTGTTAAAAAGTGTTGGTACTGCGAAATATTCTGATGACGTTTTTTTAGACAAATCAACCGTTTCATTGAGTGCAAAAATGGCAGAGCGGTGATTGGTAATGGTAAAAGCCATATAAATAGTACTGATGACAAGACCTGCTCTGTTCCAGTTGGCTCTGGCCGGATGGTCCCGTCTCAGAACCAATAAAGCAGTGAATGAAATGGCAATGGGTACTGAATACAGCGGATCCACCACAAAAATATTATCGAATGCGAACCGGTAATCACTGAACGGAGAAAGCAGCATAGTGCCATACATGGTGGCTGTATCCAGGAAAAGATGGATAAAAATATTCAAGGTAATCATAGCCATCCAGATTAATAATGGACCGTGATCCTGTCTGAAACTTTTCCATATCGCCCAACCCAGCAGCGGTCCGAAAATGATGGCGGTAAAAACCGAGTGTGTAATGCCCCTATGAAGAATCAGGGCATCCAGATCGCTGACAAAAAAATTCATCAGGGCGTCAATGTCGGGTGCTGATCCTGCCAAAGCACCCCAGAACATGGCCTTTTTTCCGGCCTTTTTTCCCAACAGGGCTTCCCCTACCGAGGCGCCAACCACAATATGTGTTAATGAATCCATTGGGTCAAAGATACAGATGGAATCTCCCTGTTACGGAAATAGTTGAACTGCAATTATGTCGGAGTAATCGCAATAAGCACTGCCAAAATGACTGAAAACAAGCAAAATCGGTTGATGGTAAGGTTTTGGATAAGCGATGATCGTACTATTGTAATCTATCTAAAATGAATCTCAATAATTTCACCATCAAGTCACAGGAAGTAATTCAGCAGGCACAGACTATAGCCATGCAGAACGGACAGCAATCGGTTGAAACCGGCCATATGATGAAGGCTTTGCTCGAAGTGGATGAAAACATTGTGCCTTTCATCCTGAAAAAGCAAAACATCAATCTCAGTCACTTCAGCCAGAAACTGGATGAAATCGTGAACGGTTATCCGAAGGTCAGCGGCGGCAATCAGTATTTATCATCCGATGCCGCTCAGGCCATTCAGAAATCAAACGTACTGCTAAAAGAATTCAAGGATGAGTTCGTATCAATGGAGCATCTTTTTCTGGGTATCCTTGCGGGAAGCGACAAAACGGCATCCCTGTTAAAGGAAGCAGGCATTACTGAAAAAGCCAGTAAAGCCGCCATTGCAGAATTGCGAAAAGGTTCCAGGGTCACCAGCGCCAGTGCGGAGGAAACATATAATGCCCTTTCAAAATATGCCAAGAACCTGAACGAGCTGGCCAGGATGGGTAAACTTGACCCAGTTATCGGAAGGGATGAAGAAATCAGGAGGGTATTACAGATTCTTTCACGGAGAACAAAGAACAACCCGATCCTGATCGGAGAGCCCGGTGTAGGTAAAACCGCTATTGCGGAAGGACTCGCCCACCGCATTATCAACGGCGATGTGCCTGAAAATCTCAAAACAAAAAGCATTTACTCACTGGATATGGGCGCCTTGATTGCAGGCGCCAAGTATAAAGGCGAATTTGAAGAGCGGCTGAAAGCAGTAGTGAAGGAAGTGATCAGCGCAGAAGGAGACATTGTATTATTTATAGATGAAATCCACACGCTGGTGGGAGCCGGCGGCGGTGAAGGGGCCATGGATGCCGCCAACATCCTGAAGCCCGCGCTTGCCAGAGGAGAACTGAGGGCCGTTGGTGCTACCACGCTTGGGGAATATCAGAAGTATTTCGAAAAGGATAAGGCTCTCGAGAGAAGATTCCAGAAGGTAATGGTCGAAGAACCCGATACCCAGGATGCCATTGCCATTCTGCGGGGACTGAAAGATCGTTACGAAACACATCATAAAGTCAGGATCAAGGATGAAGCCATTATCGCAGCCGTGGAGCTCTCTGAAAGATATATTTCCGACAGATTCCTTCCCGATAAGGCTATCGACCTCGTGGATGAAGCTGCTTCAAAACTGAGGCTTGAAATGGACTCGGTTCCTGAGGAACTGGATGAAATCCAGCGAAAAATCATGCAGCTCGAAATCGAACGGGAGGCCATCAAGAGAGAAAACGATGAACGCCGGCTGAACGAGCTCAATGAAGAAATCGCGAACATGTCGGAGAAGCGCAATGAAATCAAAGCGCACTGGCAGGCAGAAAAAGAAGTCGCGGAAAAAGTTCAGAACCTGAAGGAGGCTATAGAGCAATTCAAACTCGAGGCAGACCAGGCTGAACGAAGCGGTGATTATGGAAAAGTTGCTGAAATCCGTTACGGCAGAATCAAAGATGCTGAAGCCAAACGGGACGATCTGATGAAGCAGCTGCATGTGATGCAGGAAGAGAAAGGTGCCATGATCAAGGAAGAAGTAGACAGTGAAGACATCGCTGAAGTAGTATCACGTTGGACAGGTATTCCTGTCAAGAAAATGCTGCAAAGCGAACGCGATAAACTACTTCACCTTGAAGATGAGCTTCACAAACGCGTGGTGGGTCAAGAAGATGCCATCGCCGCTGTAGCGGATGCCGTACGTCGCAGCCGTGCAGGATTGCAGGATATGAAGCGTCCGATCGGTTCATTTATCTTTCTGGGAACTACCGGTGTGGGAAAAACAGAGCTGGCCAAAGCCCTGGCAGAGTATCTCTTCAATGATGAAAACTCCATGACCCGGATTGATATGAGTGAGTACCAGGAACGTCACACGGTTTCGAGACTGATTGGTGCCCCTCCGGGATACGTAGGCTACGATGAAGGCGGTCAGTTGACTGAGGCTGTCAGAAGGAGACCCTACTCCGTCATACTGCTGGATGAAATCGAAAAAGCGCATCCGGATGTATTCAATATCCTGCTTCAGGTTCTTGATGATGGCCGGCTCACCGATAATAAAGGACGCACTGCCAATTTCAAAAACACCATTATCATCATGACTTCCAATATCGGCGCTCACCTGATTCAGGAGAACTTTGAAGGTCTGACTGAATTCAACAGGGATGAAGTCATTGCATCTACCAGAATCGCAGTGAATGACCTACTTAAGAAAACCATCAGACCTGAGTTCCTGAACCGCATCGATGAAATTATCATGTTCAACCCTCTCACCAGGAGTGAAATCAGAAACATAGTTGAAATTCAACTCAATGGCTTGCGTAAAATGCTTGCATCACAGGGCCTGAGACTGGAAGTAACAGATGAGGCCATCGACTGGCTTGCCCAGCTCGGATTTGACCCGCAATTTGGAGC
>Ga0315903_10003357_pt1 | contig 22280 bp, 23 predicted proteins | sample LakEriMetagenome_7_FD_203524 | JGI IMG/M metagenome (GOLD analysis project Ga0315903, IMG submission 203524) | Freshwater fungal communities from buoy surface, Lake Erie, Ohio, United States - Buoy 2 MA119 | ecosystem: Environmental > Aquatic > Freshwater > Lake | place: USA: Lake Erie, Ohio... | reverse complement strand
TGACTGACTTCGCAAAGAATTCAGACAATCCAGCAAGAGGCTATGTTCTTCAACCTGAAGACGTAATGGACATGATGATTAACCCACAATATGACGAAGCGTAGAGAAACCCCATACGAGCAACTCATTAACATGAGGGCTAAGCCAACACAGTATGGTGATGGCAGAATCAACTATGAAGCCATAATGATGGCTGCACCCCACGAAGAAATAGATGATGAACAGTGGGGAAGAATGGAGATGAAAGAACTCATCTCCAACTACATGTATGAGTTAGACCCAAGGGAACTCTGGATTGTTAACGCAATCATGAGTGAAAATAAATCATTGCAAAACATTGCCGATGAATTGTCTTTCACTAAAACTCACGTGTGGAGACTAAGAAACCAAGCATTCGCTAAACTAAAAGCACTAATGTCACAAGACACCAAAATACGAAAGAAGATTCAAATGGCTTCCACATGGGAAGAATCCGCAACACAATGGATGATGGCAATCTCCGACACAGACGGTCAACGTCCGTCGTCAATCGCCTACATGGAAGACGTACTCGAATACATGCGCCAAGCTGTGTTAGCCGATACGGAGCCACGCTCAGATTCATTTCTTATTTTAGCGAAGCGCACAGTTGCGCTCGCTCGTGAACTAGACGAATGGGATACAGGCGAGATGCTGTCGATGGTAATCGGCAAGCAACGAGACTACGGACACGGCAACATCAATAGCTTTGGTCTCATCGGTATCGTTGTCAGATTGTCTGATAAGATTGAGCGATACAAAAACTTGATGTTAAAGAAAAGAGAACCCAGCCACGAGTCACTGGTAGACACAATCCACGACATCGTGGGATACTGTCTAATAGCACTCATGTTCCTTGACGGAACATTCCAGCTCGAACTAGGAGAAGAACAATGAGCGAAAACGAAAATCAAGACCGTGAACAGATTGATATGTTCTGGGTAGTAGCAAACATCTTTGCACTTATCTATATCATCGAAGAAAAGTTTGGTGCACAAACAATAGAGCAACTTGTTCAAGTAGCCACAGAAATCGAAAAGTCGATGAAAGAAGAGAACCAACAGCAATGAGGTCACGGCAGTTCACAGTCGCTTTCCACAAAGAGGTTAACGTACGTGAACTGTCCAAGATTCTTGCTGCTTACTACGGGGCGGAGAACGTAGAGGTTGGTGCAGGGATGCAAACCAACGGGCTGGACTTAGGATGGGTAGTGGTACACAATGAGCGACAAAGACGACTGGATAAATGAATTCATTCCATCAGAACAGGTGGAACAAATTCAGGCAAACGCAAACAAAATAATCAAAGGACAAGAAACATACTATGAGATGACAGTCCTTATGACACAAGAAGACATGATTCATGCTGTGCGTGCATTTCATTTAATGCAAGGCGGAGATATGGACTCATGGATGATGGGCATGTCGATACTTGCTGCATTGATTGACACAATGGAGTACGCATTAGACCGTGACGACATAGATGTTTGGGAAGACGAATGACAACCATTGTTGCAATACAAGGTTCCAGCTACGCAGCAATCGGCACCGACTCCCGCATCTCATCATTCGATGAGGGCGGGTTAGCGTACCAAATCACCACACTAGGTGCAGGCTCATCCAAGATAGCGTTCAACGGCAAATACATTCTTGGAGCAGCAGGAGACGTACGAGCAATCAACATCCTGCACCACTCATTCACCCCACCAGTACCATCACCCACAACCAAAGGAAAGAAACTTGATGCATTCATTACAAATAAGTTTATCCCTGCCCTGCGAGAATGCTTCGAACTGCAAGGATACGCCATGCCCGAACGAGATTCTTCTGAACACCTTGCAGAACATGGTTCAACCATACTTGTCGCAATACATGGCACAATCTATGTTATTGAAGGCGACTACAGCTGGACTTCCGACTCCACAGGCATCTACGCACTAGGAACAGGCGCACCATACGCATTGGGTGCACTAGCTGTGTTAGCCAAAAATAACAACATCCCACAAGCGACAGCCAAGAAAGCAATCCTGCAATCACTGCAGGTTGCTTCAAAGTTTGACCCGTACACAGGTCCACCATTCAGCACTATGGTGCAGGAACGTTAAGCGTCAACCTTCTGCCAATGCCACGGCTCATACTCAGGATTCTTTGAGCCATCAGGGCGAACAGGCTTACCCTGTAAATAGAAACCGTATGTGGGTGCATTCTTATCCAGCCATGCGAACACAGCAGGGTCAGACAAATCAAAATCAACAGCCAAACCATAACCATGATTAGATGTACCTGGCACCGCACTAGGTGCCTTTCCACGCTTCAAGTAATACGTCTTCTTATCGAAACGGCGAATCACCGTAGGGATTCTGCCTTCATTCTTCAAACTGAAACGGTCCATAAACATGACGTACTGACGTTCATACGAACGATAACCGTTGCCAGTCAACCTCAAATCAACACCCTCAGACCTTGCATGCTTCCACATAGCATTGAAAGACTTGGCAACGGGTACATACAGGTACCCTCCAGCTTTTGTTTTACGTAGCAGCCTTCTGGGAAGCTTCCCATTGGCTACATGTCCCAAAGCTTCAGGCACAACCAATCTCTTAGTTGGATAATTCAGCTTCACTGTGCTCCTCTTCTAATGGCTTCTTCACGGCTTCTACGGTCCTGCTCCTCGAACTGTCTACGCAACTTCTCAGCGTTAATCTGACGCTCACCAACCGTAGTAATTGGCGCACCAGTCAAGAAGTTGAAAACATTCAAACCTTGACGTTCCTCAGAACGTTCAGTCGAAGGCAACAAGTAACGCTCAACTTCCTGCAAACCAGGAATCAAACTAAGGGCAGCGTACAAATCTTTCTGTGAGGCAAGGCGTTGCCCACCAGAAGACTGCACACCCTCACCCAAACCAAACAAGTTGGCCAAAGCCAACACAGGTTCAGCAGCACGAGACGCACCCTGTAGAGGCACAAACTTCTCACTACTTAAAGGAATATTTTGATAGAACTGACGACCAGACCAATACTCCAACGCTGTCTTCAACAGCGGGTTCAAGTTTTGACCAACACGAACAGGGTTCTTCAACATTTCCAAATCACGTTGCACCTGTGTATAACCAATATCAGGCACCGCATACAAGTTGCCACCAAACGGCAACTTGAATCCGCCACCTTCCTTAATCCACTCTGGAACAATGTCATCCTCATCCCCGGCATTCAGGTTGCGAGCCAACGAATTATACATAGCGTACGTACGTGGGCTAAGCCACATCTGCTCCAACTGTAACGGCAAGTTACGGCTCATAAAAATCCAGAACGGAACAAACGCTCTAGCCTGTTCATCCAAGTTAGACAACTTGCTGTAGTTGAAATGGAACTTCTCGATACGCCCAACAGCTTGGTCTAAACCAAGACCCTTACCACCAAGCTCTACAGGAAGAATAGCATCTAATGCTTGCCCCATACGCACAGCACCCTCGACATTCATACCAGCGTTACGAGACACACGGAACAAACCACGCTCCGAAATCCTTGTGGCAGCATTCGCAATTTCTTGATACTGTCCACCACCAGCAGCAAACACTGCGTCCAAAGCACGCTTAGCGTATGGGCGCAAAGCTGGGTCAATATCATTCAACCATCCCAGAGGATTACGGCTGAAAGCACGCCACACATCAACACCACGAAGCATGTTCTTGGTAGAAACACCAGCCACATAATTCATTACAGTTGCACTAAGAGCGTTACGAATATGGAAACGTGGAGACGTAGTCTTAATCGCTTTCCAAATCTCAGTGTACTTATTAATGGCCTGAACAATTCCCTGCGCATCTTTTGGTTTAATTTCAAGAACACGCTGGAACAACGGAGCCATTTCTTCAGCTGCATAAACCCCGGTATTCCCGATTTCTTGGAAACCATCAATCAAGGCACGCTGCATCACCGTAACAAACTCTCCAGCCTTGGCTGTCTTGATTGCCTCCTCAAGTGGTGCACGTTCTGCAGACAAAGCCATAAGCTTTGCTGCATCCTCATGTGCACGCATAGCCAAAGACAAAGAAGTACGTGACTCCGGAGTTGGCAAACTGTTTATGGCAGCCACAATGTCGGACATCTTCATACCCATGCCATACAGCATGCTCGTATCCTGAATAATCTCAGGAGTCATATCGTTAGGCAAACCAGCAATACGTTGAGTTAAACCATCAGGGTCAATCAACTTATATGATTCCTCAATCCACTCAAACACCTCATTAATGTTTTCGTAGTTGCCCTTTTTCTTTAGCTTTGGAATGTCTTTCAATACCTGCTCAACAGCTGGAATCCAAGACTCAATAGAAGCCTTAGACCTTTCTATCTCATCCAAAGAGTTTCTAGCAGCAGCCACAGAAGCGTCGTATGTTTCACGTATTCCACCAATTAACACCTGTGTCTGAGCCAAATCACCAGCAGCAATCAAAGCATCGGGATTAACCTCGTACGGCGCAACACGAGTCTGAGCTTTCAGTTTTTCAATAGAAGCCTCCATCTCTAACTCCGCTTGAGAACGCTTACTCACAGCTTTCAACTCGTCTGTCTTGGTCTTTAAAGTGTTAGCAGCAGAAGCAACCCTGTCCTCAAGAGGGATATAACGCTCCATAGCGTCCTCAAGATTCTTCTTCTCCAACTCAAGTTTCGCCCTGTCGGCAATAACATTCTTACGAGACTCAGAGTTCAAACTAAGTTCATCACGTACAGCACCACGCTGTGTTTCCAAATCCCTAACAGTATTCTGAAGATTTTCCAAATCCTGCTGCTGCTTCTTAGTGAAACGCTTACCCCTGGAAAGAATATCATTACGTTTTGTTCTTGCAGCATCAAGATTAGCCCTAGCTGTTTTAAGCTGGTCATCAAGACCAGCCAAACGCTGCTTAATAGGCTTCATGGTGGCAATCTCTGATTTGGTTTCAGCTGTCTGAGCAAGACGCTCATCAAGAACCTTCAAATAATCCTTAGCCCTAGAAAGAACTGTTTTGCCACGACCACCAGGCATCCCAGCAACAGCAGTAGCCAAAGCACCCTCAGAATAGATAGCATCCATCTGCTTTTCCAAAGCAACAATCTCAGAGTTCAACTTAGTAAACTCACGAGTCAAAGAACGGGCCTCTTGAACACCACTAGTGCCATCAATAATATTTCTAGCACTAACCCTACGTCCCTGTGGTGGAACACCAAACTCACGCATCTGTGAAGCAGCATTACGGAAAGACTGACCAATATCCTGAGCACGTTTAGCACTCTTAGGTCTCTTCGCTGCACGCTCCGCTGCAGCAAGAGCATCATAACTTTCAGCCTGCTCCAACATGCGACGAACAGAATCCTGAACCTCTTTTGTGGTAGCCGAAACACGTGGGCGAGACTTCAATCCATTAACCAATCGAAGGTTGTAAGACCTGAGATTTTCCAGTTCTTGAATCTGGGTCTTAGCAGCTTTTTCAGCAAGAATCATCTTGCCAGTTTCCTTAGCACCACCAGCAAAACTAATACCTGATTCTTTTTGTGCAGCTTCAATAGCTACACGTTGAATCTCTTCAACCCAAGCATTAGCTGATTCTGGACCATACTGCACACCCTTTTTTGTTGGTTGAATTTCACCCTTAAGACCCTTGGCAGTAGAAAAATCTTCACCAGTAATACGTGTTCTCTGAATGAGGTTCTTTAATCTTCCTGATTGAATATAATTCTTGGCAGCCACAGGGTCGCCACCAGTAATCAACAAAGCAATATTTTGTTGAATCTCATTACGAGTATTAATAAACACCTTGTCAATATCTCGTCGTGCTGTACGACCAGAAATCATCGTCAAACCTTGATTCTTGAACTCAGACAAAATCTGTTCAATACTGCGGTTGTCTGCAACCATTTCACCAACAGAAGAATACAAACCAGCAGTTTTAGTTCTACTAGCTTTAGTTAATGCAGCGTACTCCTGCCAAACATCATTCAAATCATTAAGGTACTCACGCAATTGACCCCAAGTAGCTACAGCCTGTTCCTCGCCACGGGCAATAGCCAAACCAAGAGCAGTATCACGTTCCACAGCCTTACCAGAAGAAACCCTGTAGTTCTGAATCTGCTCATTAATTGTCTTAATCCTGTTAGACAATGAACGGTTCTGTGATTCAATAACTTCAATCATCACAGAATCTTCAAGAACCTCACGCTCAACCTTTGTGAGTTTCTTATTGGTTTTAGCCATCTCGGCATCAATAATGCGCATTCTGCGACCAAAATCAATAGAAGTCCTAGCCTTCTGAACAGCCTGATTCAACTGCTCCTGCGCTGCATACTGATAAGCCCTAGCAGCACCCTCATCATTCAACGTCCTAGCATTTGTCTCCAAAGCTTTAGCAAGCTTTTCAAACACGTTACGAGCATCGTTAGCAGCAGATTCTAATCCAGTTTCAGCAAACACGGCATCATATGTTGCTTGAGAAACACGTGCAAGGTCAGACTTCAGCTGACGTTGTGCCTGATTTCTTACCTGTTCACGAATCTCGCGTTCAGTTAATTCAATAGGACCATCATAAGCACGAGAAATAGCACCAAGTCTTTTAACATTGGATTCAGCTTCTTGAATCAATCTATTAATTCTTGCTGTTTCTTCACGAACAGCACGTTCTTTAATTAGACCCAAACGCCTAATTTCATCATCGATGCGCTGTAAATTTGGACCAGCAGTTTCACGCATTGCAGTCAAAGAACGAACACCAGAATCAATTTGTCTAATCTGTGGAGTGGTTATATTCTCAAGCTGACCACGCAAAGAATTCAGCTCTTGACGAGCTTCATCTAAAAACTGTTTAGTATTGGAATCCGGAATTTCTGGCTGGAAACGGAACTCCCCACGAACAACACTGCCATCAACGCCTTCAGTTAAATCCTTATATATCTTTTGCGCATTTTCTAGTCTCTTCTGCGCATTATATAAATCATTCTCAGCTTTCCTGATTGTGGAAGCCGAAAGATTACGTCCACGCTTTCCATTTAAAGCATTTTGCTTCTTTATAACATCGGCTTCAAAACGCTGAACATTCTGCAAAGCACGATTAAGTTTCTGCTCAGGAACAACACCACCACGAGCAACTGAATCATAAATCAAATCTTTAATACGGGTAACTTCTTCCATTACATCATCAGGAAGAATCAACCCAGCATTATCAATAGAACGACGCAACAGATAACCAGTAGACTCACCATCAAGACGCAGACGTTTAGCCAAACCAAAAGACTCATCACCCTGTGTGCCAATGCGTACAACCTGTGTCACTTCTTCAGCTGGACGACCAGTAGAAACAGCGTCAAGCTGTTGCTGCTGCTTGATGGTTGATTTACCCATCGCCTGCTTAGCAGCCTCTGGAAGTTTGCTCTCAAACTTTTTGCCCATGTTGACTTTCTTATCAACATCGTCTTTTAGTTTCTGCAACGTTTCAGCCATATCATTGTATGTATCCAAAGTGGCGTTTAGTTGGTTGGAACGAGCCTTAACGTCTTCAACTTCGTTCATTAACTCTCTGCGAATAGCAAGACGGTCTTTGCGTAAAGCACGCATGTCTTCGCCATGCTTGGCAATATCGTTATTAAGTTTAGTAATTTTTGCTATACGAATATTTTCGTTAAGTTTAATTGCGTCTGATAAATCAAGTTGTTCAGCATGTAAAGCAGAAATTTTTGCATCCACAGAGAGGGCATCACTAGACATCTGTGAAAATATATTGTCTGAACGCTGAACCAAATCCTGAAAAACTTTTTTCTGGTTAGACAAACGAACAGCCAAAAGGTCTTTCAAACTCTTCGTAGCAAGAGTTATTGACTGTTTGGCACTAGTCTCGAGACTCTTCAAAGCGTCAGCAGTTCCGTCAAGGAGTTCTTTCATTTCTGCTGCAGCAGCACGGTTAGCTTCTTTTGTGCCAGCTATATCTTTAACAAACTTAAAAGCTTCTTTGTCGTCAATACCGACACCCATTTTCTTCAGTGTTTCAACCAAAGCTTTATCGCCAACACCTTTACCCATACCCTGAACATATGCGTCTGCAATGCGACGAATATCTGTTTCTAAAACATCTTCAGTAATACGGTCTGGGAAAGCACGACGCAAAGTAGCATTAATATCCTCAGCAGTACCAGTCTTGAAAATTACTTCCTTGCCAAGAATCTTGTATTTACCAGCCTTAATACGTCGAGCCTGAGCAAAAGGGGACTGTGTAACATCATCAACGGTAGCAAACATTGTTGCACCCAAATCACGAGCCAACTCCTCATCACCAGCCAACAAACGACGACCAGAGCGACTCCAAATGTGAGGAACATAGTTATCTAAATAGCCAATTTCCTCACCAGTGGAAAGTTTGAAAGACTCACGAACATCGTCAAAAAACTTCCTGAATGTAGCAGCCTTAATATTATTGGGGTCAGCACCAGACTCCAAGGCACGAGTAATAGCAATTGCTTCCTCATTGCCATCAATAGATTTTCCTAGCTCACGACCAACAGCACTCCATGTACCAGCAAAAGCACCACCAACAGCAGCACGTTCATTATTACTTGCAATAAACGTAGCAGCCTGTGTAGCACTAATAGCACCACGACCAGTAGCCAACTTCGTAATAGCCTCTTCAAGACCCTGAGGTGCGCTACGCAACAAACCATCCCTAGTGGTCACCAATTTCTGAACAGGACCAGAACCAGTAATACGTGCACGACCACGAGCAAGCTTGCGAGAAATATTCTCGCCAGTCTTGCCACCAACAAGACGATACTTATTATTAAAATAAATACCTGGCTGGCTAAAACCAAACATAGTGCGCTCAGCACTAGTTAAATCACCAACACCATACTTACCAGCACGAGTAATAATGTCATCCAAAGCTTCTTTAGTTATGCGACCACGAGCAACATTCTGTACACCCTGACGAGCAATAGCAGCAGAGCTCGCAGCACGACCGGTTACACCGGCAACAGCAGAACCACCCAACGTCAAATACGTCAACGGGTCAGTAACAACATCACCAGCAAAACCAGCAATACGGTCAAGCCACTTATTACCTAAACCACCAGACTCGGCAAGAATATCACCAAAACCAATATGCCTCTGTGTTTGCCCAACAAAATCATTCCAAGAAGCCTTGGTGTTCTCGTTCATGTCAACAAGGTCAGCAAGTTCCTTGATACCAGAAACAATACCGGCACGACCCAAATCCAAAACCTCCAAAGGTTTTGTGATTGCCTTACCTAAAGGACTTTCCAAAGCCCCAGCAATAAGACCCTTCCAACCACCAGGACCACCAGAATCTGCAGAACCAGTTTTCTTCTTAGAAGAATATGCTGCATAATTAGCAGCAGCCTGCTGTTTCAAAGAGTTTCCGGAAGCCCCATAAGCACTACCGCCCTGGGCAGCAATACGGCGAGCAAGTTCTAAACGGGGGTCAACAGCCATACTAAATAAGGAAAATCGTTACTTCATCCCACGCAACTGCGAAAGCATCGCAGCACGACGAGACAGAGTATCCACAAATGGGGTACGACCAGCAGATTCCAAAGACTGGACATTCTTTGCCAGATACTCCTGTCGCAGCCCCTCCTGCTTCACACGCTCCCCCTCCAATGTCTTCACCAAAGCCTTCTTACGTGCAGGAGACAAAGACTGAATCTGTTTAGCCACAGCAGGGTCCAAAGCAGAAGTATCCAGTCCCAAACCCTGAGACAACAAAGCCTTTTTAGCTACCCCACCAAACTTTGATTTTGGTGCAGGATTCGTAATAGATGAAATCTTTGCAAGATTTTCATCAACCTTCGACAACCTATTCTGAACCTCGGGAGACATCGGAGCAAGGTCCGGCATCTGCGCATACGTTTCAAGAGGGTTAGGCAAATAACCCTCCTCAAAAATAGTCTTATCCTTCTTCTTGCTAGAACGTGAAGAAGAAGAAGTAGATTCATTAATTTCATCAAAAGCCGTATCAACAGCAGAACTAATCCATGTAGAAGAATCAGGACCCAAAGCTTCAAGCAACTGCTGCTTAGCACTAATAGGGTCAAGCTGACCACTAACCAAACCACTGAAGACACCCTTGATGTCTTCGTTAGGGCTAGCCAACAAAGACTGAGTAAAAGGTAAACTGGATTCCTCACCTTCATCAACCAAAGAAAGAGGGTCGTACGTTCCAGTCATTACAGCAAACTCTGGGCTAAGAAGCATCTCAAGATACTTCATAAACGCATTCATTTCAGAAGAAGTAGCCATTACCTATTCCTCCCATTCCTAGGTTTAGGGTTCTTTGGTTTAGGATTTTTAGGCTTAGGTTGAACACCAAGCAAATCACCCAAACCTGGAACATTCGCACCCTGACCAACAGCGTTCAACAACAAACCAAGCAAATCATTCCTTGCTGTAGCAGCCTGAGATTCAAGCTGTGTACCATAACCAGCACGTGCACCCTCAAGCGCAGCTAAAGCCTGCGCACGCATAGCCTCAGCACCAGTCATCTGACCAGTACGACCAGTCTCAAAAGCCCCACCTAACTGTTGGGCTAAATTATTAAAAGCAGTAGCCTGACCTTGATTTTGTGCCTGCAAAGCAGAAGCAAACTCCTGCAAAGGAGTTGCGCTTACACCCTGAGACTCCAACAGTTGTTGCAACTGTGGAGTAACCTCAACATTCTGTGCCTGCATGTTTGCATAAGGATTAACTTGACCAGAAATCTGGGCCTTGAGTGCATCCACAGCAGTATTGATTGTTGGTGTAGCAGCAGAGTATTGTTTCTGCAATTCACCCAGCAATGCGTCTTGCTGTTGGCGGTATCCACCATCATTAATCATTCCAGCAATCAAACCGCCATAGCGATTTAGATTGCGTTGCATAATTTTTTGTTTCTCTAGTTCGGCTTTGGCTTTTGCAGCCTCAGCAGAACTACCACCTCCGCCACTCATTGAGCCAAACAAACGCAACAAATCAGAAAAACCACCGGCACCAGTCTGACCATAAATATTGTCAGTGGGTGAACCACCATCCAAACCTAAACCTTCAAGAATTTCTGCTGTGCTTGGTTCCCCAGGTCCAGCTGGAGACCATGCTCCACGCATGCTCGACGAACGTGTTGGAGTAAAATTTGAAGTAGAATTTGCCTGTCTTGACGGATATTCACGACCAAAGTCTTGGCGCATAATCTGACCAGGAATAGACTTTAACCAGTCACCAAAATTTTGTCCACCAAAAGCTTTCTCTACTTTTTCCCTGTCTCTTTTTTGTTTATCAACATTTGGAACCTTGTCCATAGTTTGTCTACGAGATGCCATCATCATCCTCCTAAAAACGGTTGAAACCCACGAAGAAGCGCAGCTTGCTCGGCAATCTTGCGATTCTTCTCACCTTCAATATCTAGCAAACGTTGCTGATAGCCAGCCAACAACTCAGCATCAGATAAATCCAAACCCTGCAAAGCATCCGACATATCTTGCTGGGCACTAGTCAACTCATCAAGATTCCTCTTAGCAAACTCGGTTAAACCACGCTCATACACACCAGACCGAACACCCGGACCAGCCAGCCCACGACGAGTAAAACTAGAAACAACACGAGGAGCTTGCTGCTCATAACCCTGCTGGATGTCAAACTTGCGTCTAGCACCCCTCTGCTGGGCTAGGAAGCGTGCGTAGGCGTTCTTGGCTGTGGAAGCACCATAAGAGCTGCCAGCAGCCCCTTTCTGCCCCTCATAATCAAAGAAATCCACGTTACTCATAAAGTCTCCCTAGAAATAGGCTCAATCGTCACATTTATCATGTTTTAATGATGTAGTTCAAAATAATGGTCGGCTGGACGTTATTGTGGGCACCACCGCCACCAGCCGTAGAATCAACAGTCAAAGTGTGGGTGTGACCACCATCCGCCGAGTGAGTGTGACCACCACCAGTAACGGTATTCTCATCAGAGTTTGTAGTACCAGTGCTTGGAGCTTTAGCAAATCTACCTCCAGCATGACTGTGAGCAGTTGTACTGGTACTTGCACGCCCCTGAACAACGTGGTTGTGGTCGCCAATCGTGTTGTGGCTGTGAGACCCAGCAGTACTAAAAGAACTAGTCGTGTGACCATGATTAGGTACCTGAGCAGTAGTCAATGTGTGGCTTTCCGAACCACCAGTCGCACCCAAAACGTCACCATCTAAACCGCCAGACAAGTTCGTTAACCTGTTAGCGGATGTACCACCCATATCGTCTTCACCAGCTACAACACGACCACGCAAATCAGGAAGGTTAAACGTTGTAGAACCATCACCAACACCATAAGTAGTTCCAATAGTGGTGAACAACGATGCATACGTTGTTCTACTAATAGCCTGACCAAAACATAACAACCAGCCACTAGGAGCAGAAGAACCAGCAAACGGCATCAAAGCACCAGCAGGCACAACACCAGGAACATCTTTATTCTCCCACAAAGAAGTAGTAGAATTATAAAAAATACCTTGATTGTTTGTTGGAGTAGAAATCAACACATCATGAATTTCTTTCAACTCAAAACCGTTTTGAATCTTTACAAAAATCTCACCAGAAGAAACATGAGACTTGACAACCCAGCCAACAAACACGGCATGAGCAGGAGGTGTTGGGGCTGTGCTGGTAACAGCACCAGCCGTAGAAGACACCCACAAAGGAGTACCATCAGAATATGCACTAGTGTCAATACCACGAAGCATTCCGCTAGTAGTAACAAAACCTTCAGCACCATTCGCTATAGACTCAGCTACAACACCAAAAGTTTTACTAGATGTTGTTTCAGAGTCGGCATCAGCTAAAGCAACACGTATACGTTGACCCTGTGCACCATCAACATAAACAACCTGACCCTTAGTTAAAGTAGAACCAGTATTGTTGTACACCAACTGGTATTCTGCTTGACCGATAAAAGCCTCAACGTTACCGCCAGCTAATAAATATGTAAAAGTTCCGTCATCGGCAGACCACATAAGTTTACCGACATTATTGGGGGCAGTAGGAGCTAAATCGAACTGCACAAACTCTGGACTAGAAATAGAATCAACAGCATCCAAAATGTTTGTGTTAATCCACTGACCACTACCAGAATACTTCAACATCTGACCAGTTGAAGCAGATGTTATAGTCACGTCACTCAAGTCATCAAGAACGGCAGAACCTAAAGTGCCAGCAGGTCCTTGGGGACCTGTTGCACCAGTAGGCCCCTGAGGTCCAGTAGGACCAATCAAACTAGTTGGAGACCCCCACACACCAGCAGTTTTGGGACCATAAATTTCATCAGTTGTTGTATTAATCCAGAAATCGCCATCAACGCCGTCAAGAGAAGTAGGAGCAACAGTTCCATTTAAAACACTAAAACCTTGTGGTCCTTGTGGACCTGTCGCACCCGTAGCACCTGTTGGACCAGTTGCACCTGTCGGACCAGTAGCACCAGGGTCACCCTGTATACCCTGTATGCCTTGTGGTCCTTGAGGACCTGTCGCACCTGTTGGACCTGTGGCACCAGTCGCTCCAGTTGGTCCTGGCTCTAATGTTAAGTTCAATGTTTGAACAGGGAATGTGCCAGTTATTGTGGCAGCAGATGGTGTGCCAGTACTTACCGTGCCAATAGCAAGTGTGTATGTATTTGCTGTTACAGATTCATCTAATACTTTTAAATATTCTTTTAAAGATGTGAAAATGTGTTGCAGTGTTTTAGCGTCAGCAGAACGTAACGCCCCCAATAAGGGGGCGGTCCAAATACTTACGGGAGGTTGGTCACGGGGGGTTGTTGCCATTGTTTCCTACGATAGATACCTGACGACAACTATTCCTGAACCACCAGCAGCAGCAGGGCGAGCAACACCTGACGAACCACCGCCGCCACCGCCACCAGTATTGGCAGTACCAGCAACAGCAACAGCAGCATTAGTAGCACCTTTACCGCCACCACCTGAACCGCCATCACCACTTGTAGCAAAGTTGGAACGTCCACCTCCACCACCACCAGCGTATGTAATAGATGCACCAGTTATAGATGATGCAGTACCATCTCCGCCTTTACCGTATGGTGATGCTGCATCTGAGTTTGCACCTGCAGCACTAGCACCACCACCTCCGCCACCGCCAGCAGAAGAACCAGACGGAACACCATCACCACCATTGTTACCTTGGCCAGAAGTTCCTGTTCCGCCAGTTGAATCACCGCAACCACCACCACCAGAACCACCAGAACGCCCGTTGCCACCTGACGAGTTTTCGCCGCCAGACCCGCCACCAGTAGAAGTAACAGAATCAAAAACAGAGTTATCACCAGATGTCGGTGTCGCCCCACCATTACCACCAACACCAACAGTAACGGTGTATGTACCTGCGGCTTTGCTACTAAGTGTGCCAGTTTTCATTCCGCCAGCACCGCCGCCACCGCCGCCGCCTTGAACCGCTACACCGCCGCCGCCACCGCCTGCAACAACTAAATACTCAATGTCTTTAGAACCAGCACCACCAGCAACAAACGATGACGAACCAGTTGAAGTAAAACTATGAACCGTGTACGCACCAGTAAACGTGACCGTACCACCCGAAGCCCATTGACGGCTCGTATCTTTAGCCGAAGCAGCGACAACACCCGCAGCAAACATCAGGCAGTCAACTGTCCAAACAGCACCCAAGTATTCGTTGCCGTTTTAATCAAAGAAGCCACACCATACTGAACAAGAATCTTTGTCTTACTTGTATCACTATTCAAAGTCACACCACCAGCACCAGCAAACGTCACCTGACCAGCACCCAACTGCACAAATGAAATCTGTGAACCAACAGCAAAAGCGACGGAACTATTCAAAGGAATAGTTACCGTCATGCCAGTAGCTTTATCACACAAAATGGTTGTGTTCTCGTCACCCAACGCCAAAGTAAAACTGTCTGTCTTGGCTGTCGTATTAGTTAGCACACCAATCTTTGCTGCGGTCACAGCATCGTCGGCAATCTTTGCTGTAGTTACGGCACCAGTAGCAATAGCTGAACTTCCAGCCTGAACAGTACCATCGGCATGCACAAGAGAGCCTTCAACAAAAGTTTTAACGTCACCGAAGTTTGTATTAACTTCGTTGGCGTTAGCAACCGTGCTGTTGCTGAAAGTGTTTGTAATATTTAATGTAGCCATTATGCTGTGACCCTTCTTGGACTGTACTTCAAAGTATGACTATTGATTCCCCACGCAACACCACCTGGACCCACAAACTCCAGCTGAATACTACGAGCAAGACCCATATTGCGACCTTTAATAAGCTGTGAACCACGGTTAGGTGCACCCCAATAAGCGACACCCCACTGCGAAGTCCCCCAAATCATTCCACTCAAAGTTTGAGGTAACGCCAATGTGTAAGCACGAATTTCTGTGCCGTCAGCTTCCTCATAATCACGGAAAACTTTAACTTGCATATTCCCTGCAACAGCACTTTGCTTCGCAACAATATCGGGACGCTTAAACATTTTCTTCTGACTATAAGTACCAGCGTCATACCATTTAGTACGATACCTACTAGTAAAAGAAGTGTCAGTACCAGTAATATTGTCTTGAGTTTGGTCAAACATGTCAATGTTCAATATTCTTGGTTCCGTTGCATGTGCAGCAAGATTGTATGTAGTACCAGCATCACTAACAAAAGTAGTTCCACCATTCACCCCACGACCATCAGCTGTGCAATGTTGAACCCATGCACCACGCTGACCAATACCAGGGTCATACACAAAAGACATACTTGAATATGTAAGTGTCGTTATTTCACTGTATGGAAGAGAAACCCATACACGTTGGTTAATGTAGTTAACAAAAATAGAATCAAGAGAAGCAGTATTTACATACCCCAAATCAAACATTGGTCGCATGGGTTCAAACAAATCCAACACACGCTCACCGTTATACACCATCAAACCCTCAGGATACGAAAAGAAATACACACCACGTTCCGTGGATGCGTACGCATTACCAGACAATGAACCAACGTTTCGTGAAACCTCAACAACTTGAAAAGTGTCAGAGTCGTAACCAAAAATTGCAAACACAGACTTCTTCTTGAAGACAACAAGGTGACCAGTAATGCTGGCAAGACCAGTTATTTCCTCACCACCATCCTTGATATCAATGTAGTCTGTGGAAGCCCAATCCTCTGGACTGTTTGGATGTGACCAACGAATACGGTTAGGGTAAGCAGTCGAGTCCTCGTATGTGTTGGCAACAAACACTTTGCCTGCATGCGTAATCGCATGTGAGGCTTTCGGGAAATAACCACCAGTAGGAGAAAGATACGAGTTCTGCCAAGTAGGACCACTAGCAGTCAACAGAGTTGCAGTAGTGCCAGTAGACCAACTAAACGACTGTGTGCTAGCCCCAGTAACGCCATATAGTGTGTTACCCCACGGAGCAAAAGAAGCACCATCAGGGCTGGAAACATCTATGTTTGTGATGTTGGTAAAGTTTCCACCAGTTGAATACCACACCTTGCCATTTGTTGCCGATTCAAAACCTGTTGTAAACATTGCATAGTTAGTTGCTCCATCAAAAGCAAAAACCTTTTTAGGGTTCCACGTACCAGTAATAGCGGTCGTGTTTACACGACGCATAGCTCCACGACTAAAGACACCACCACGTGGGTCAATCTCCACATTCAACATACGTGGAGACTCGTTAGGTGCAAGTTGAAACTGGTCAGCTCGAAGATTTAACCCACCAGTAAAATCATCTTGGCGAATAAGACGCAAAGAAGAAGCCATCTTATAGCGTCCTTCCAAGTGATTCAAGCCAGAACTTTTCTGAGAAACGAGTCGAACCTTTAGACATAACCATTGGACGATGAGAATCGGGACGCATAATTTCACGACGAGCCAACGCAACAGCCTCATCAAACGACTGCTTATACATAGCAGACATTTCATTATCTTCCTGCCTTTTGTATGACTGAGAAATTGCGTAATACGCAATAGCTAAATGAAAACGGTCATCACAATCAATTTCTAAAGTGTTGTTAGTTACCCACGTATAACTAGGCTTACGATAACCACGAACAGTAATCGGGTATACAGTGTCAGGCTTAGGATACAAACTTATAGTGTCTCCCCACAAAGTATAATTTAATGGGCGTGACGGAATATCAAGAGAACCATTCCACATAGCCTCGGCATAATCGGTACTAGTCAAAGTCAAACGATTTCCCGATGTGCTGTTATCCACCATGGAAACAACTTCACGCAAATCACCAGAACCAATACCAGAAATTGGGTACTCACGCTGGTTAATGACGGTGTTCATTGTGTATGTTTCTTGCAGAAACGGCCATCGACGTTCAAGATTGATGATTCTTTGAAAACCATCTTTCATGTACTGCTGAATCAGAGACAGGGGCAAGTCAACAGAGTCCAAGTCCGTGATGTCACGAACAATAGTTGTCAGCTCTGCGACTGTACTCATTTATCATCCTTTTTAGCCATAGAACGCAAGTGACCAACACAATAGTCAGTCTCTTTTGCTTTGGGTCCTTCACAGGTGTCGTTGTTGGCTATACAGCGATTGCGCCCCACATAGGGGGCACTGGCAGCAGCTAGACGAGAATTGGGCTGTGATTGGGCTGGGCGAGAATAGCGGTTAGCTGGCTCGCCATACAGGGAGTATGCTGGTTGAGATGTCATACTAAATAGCCTATTTCGTTACAAAAGAAAAAGGGGGCTTACGCCCCCCGTTTCTCGGGATTACTATTTGCGGTAAATAGATACAGCAGTTGAGCTGGTGACAACACCTACGAAAGTGCCTGATTCTCCAGCACCTACTGTTGCATTGCCGACCACAGTAACTGTCGTACCACCGACAAGAACTGCATTATGGCTTGAACCAGCAAGGTTAACAATCGTAAATTCAAACGATGTACCTACCGCTTCATCTGTCAACTGAGACAGAATCTGAGCAGCTGTGGCTGTCGTAAGGTTGCGATTGGCAGATGGGTCGATGGTAAACAACTTGCTATCAACAAGCTGTGCAGCGGTCAACGTAGCAGCAGCGTCAGACAAAGATACAGCAGTAACCTTTTCATGTGCCGTCACATAAGCTGACAAACGTGTGCGTGTAATTGGACCATCGGTTTCATTAGATTTAAGTGGCATTGTTTCTCCTAGAGATAAAGTGGGGTTGGGTTAATAGTGAAAGTGTGCGGGGGTTTCCCCCCGCCACAATCAAAGTTAAGCAGTCTTGGCTGTAAGCTTGCCTTGCTTCTCACGGTTGCGGACAGTGAAGTTGCCGTAGCACATGATGAGCGCATAACGAGCATCAAGGTCTTCTGGACGCATGAACTCTGTCTGAGCAAACCACTTGCCTGAGTGACCGACCAGCGTGAGGTACTTGCTGTTCAAGAAGAACATGGTACCTGAAGGGCAGTGCACATCATAGGTTACAGGAGCAGCTTTGAACAACAGGTTCTGGAAACCAGCATCTGCTGTCTTGTTGTCAGTGTAACGCAACTGTGGTTGCAGCAATGACTCATACTTTTCGTACAAGGTTTGCGTGGTCAACACCATGTCTGGGTGGTCGTTACCAACCGAAACAGTGTTGTATGCGATACCCATCTGGAGAAGGGTCAACGCAGTAGCGGTGTTCTCTTCGTATGAGTTCCAGTAAGAGCTAGTTGCACCATCGATACCACCAACGGAGTTACCGTTTTCAACAAGGTTGCCAAGACCGTTCCAGTCTTTGCCCGAGTTGCCAGTTCCGTTAGCGAAGAACATCTGGTTGAAACCTTCACGCAGTGACTCTTCAGCCTGCATGATTTTTGCTTCCAGAAGGTTAACAATTGCTTGTTCGCCGTTGTTCTTTGCTTCTTCAATACCGCTGATAGCGATAGAAGCTGCGTATTGCTTCCAGTCGTATTCAGCAGCAGTGATGCCACTTTGTGGTGTCAATGAAATTGGGTCATAGCCTGAGTATGAAGCCACAGTGCTGTTGGTGCCGTAAATCAACGGCTCAACAATCTTGGTTCCACCATCAAGCATGCGGATACGACCTTTATCCATAAGGAAATAGGTCAATGGACGTGCGGTGAACACGTTGTCAGTCAACTGGTTGCGGTAATTCGCAAGCGTCGTTGACAGAAGTTGGTCAAAATTAGGGTTTGACATTTTTACTCCTCGGTTAAATTAAAATCAGGAAATACCCAACTGCTTTTTAGCAGCAGTAAAAGCATCCCTAAAACTTGTTACAGGTTGAGTATCAGGAGTTGTGTTCTTAGCTGACGAACCACCGGCAATAACAGAAGACTCACGCTTAGCCTGGGTAACCTGGGCTGTTTTGCGTTCATTCTCCTGTTGTACCTTCTGGTTCACAAGTTGCTGCTGACGAATCTTGTCATAAGCCAACTGTTTATGGATTGACTCCAAATCAGTTGAACCTGTAGCAAGTGCCGTCGCAACTACTTCGTTTGCGTCGAACTCTTCTCCGTACTTTTGCTGAAGATTGCCGATAGTACGCTCCAGTTCAAGAAATGCCTGTTGTTCCTCAAAGGAACGAATACGGCTTTCCAACTGTCGGTACTGCTGCTCGACCGGGTCAACATACAAATCCTCATCTTCTGTGGCTTGGTTAAAGTTGACGCCGTAATGAGACTGCAACAGTTCAATTGTGGCAGCAGGGTCATTGTCCAACGCTTGTTGGATTGCCTGTGCAAATTGTACCTGTCGTCGCTCTTCAGCTAGTTGTTGTGTCTTGCGGGTATAATCCGCTTGACGCTGATATCCAGAAACCGCTTCCTTCAGAGGAACTTCAAGTTCTTCTCCGTCAACAACTACTTTGATATATTTATCGCCGTATTCATCTACCGGAAAATAGTCAATAGTTGACTCTTCGGTTGTTGTTTCTTCTCCACCTTCGATTTGTCCATCAATGATGGGTTCCGAGGTTTCGTCTTCAATAATTTCGTTTTCCACGATGTTCTCCAGAGTCCGTAAAAGGTTGCTCTAATAAGTAGGATTTTCGTTACATGGTGTTGGGCAAAGAAGCACCTTGAGCTTCGATTGCAGCCATCATCTGTGGCGAAATCGAACTAGGCATTGGCATGCCACCCGTTGGAACTTCTTCTTCCATCATCATTTCTTCCCCAGGTAATCCTGGTTGACCTGGGAGACCTTGGGGCAACTCACCCATAGGTGGTTGCTGTTCCTGCATCATAGGTGCAGGTGCAGCCAAGAAAGCTTCAGGTGCTTTCACACCAAAACCAAACTGCAACACGTGACGAGCAAGTGCAGCCATGTCAACAACTCCGGCACCCACAAAAGGAGCCATAGCATCAACCATCTGCAACGCCATCTGACGTCGGAACGATTCGTTTACTGGTTGTGTAGAACCAGCTTCAACTTCGAAATCAAACTCGCCCTTGATGTAGTCAGCATCAAAGTTCACCCAAATAGGCATAGCGGAAGAACCAACCACACGAACAGCTTGTTCACCAGTCATAAACTGTTGAGCCAAAGCAATCAAACGCTTAGCACACAAAGAAATAGCACGTTCAATCTCTGCCAACTTGTCAGACGTGCGAGCATTCATGGCATCCTGCATGATTGCTGCTTCTGTGGCTGTACGGCTAATTTCGCTAGCACCGCCACGCATAAACTCGGCAACACCACTAATGCGGTCAATGTCTTGCTGAATCAAGTTAGACACAGAATACATTTCTGGTGGGTTAACAACAGCAGGCATAGGAACAATAACAGAACCCAGTGGGTCTTCTGTGATTACCGGCACAAGCGTGTTGTCCTCATCAGACTCTAAAGCATTGCGTCCATCATTGTCAAAAGCCGACTCCTTATATAGCCATTTACGTGAGAAACGCTTACGATGGTTCATCATCTGTGTACGAGTGGCGTTTAACTCATACTGCAAAGGCTCAATAGCTTCCAGTTCACCCATCGGGTAGAACTGGTCTGGAACATCATAGTTGCGAATCATCACAAAAGGATGACCAAAGCCAAAAGGAATCTTTGTGGGGGCCACAAGAAACTTGTTTCCGTTTTCACAGAACACGGCAACAGTTCCACGTTTTAAATCATAGTATTCCCATACATCGACAAATGCTTCATCCATTTGGCGATTATGACGTGCACGTTCCTCGTCTTCACCCCAACGAGAATAATGGGTTCCTTCAACCTCTTGACGTGCATTACGATTGTATCGTGGGTCATTCTGGACATCTTTCAATGGACGACGTACACGCTGGGCAATCCATGTCATGTCATCTACAGATGTGGCTTCAGGGTCCACAAAAACATCAAAAGGAGAAACACGCTCAACAAAGGGGCGGTCTTCCACCACAACAGTTTCAGCTTCAATATTGAAACCTTCCTCGGGTGCAGCAATCTCTGCATCCTCTTCAGTTAACAAATCAGTATATTTTGATTCTTCAATAAAACGATAACCGACCTTCAACCAACCATGACCAACAATCAGGTAATCGTCTACTGCACGGCGCATTTGTTTTTGGCAATCAAAATGACGCCACCAATAGTTAATTACAGCTTCAGTAATAACAGCACGGTCAGCATCTTCCTGCTTACGAGCACCAACAGTAATCTTAGGATGGTTAACAGCGACACTAGGGGCAATAACGTTAATAGTCGAAAAACACGTGTTGACTAGCATGCGGTCTTCTTCAGTTAAATCATTCAACTGCTTACCACGATACAAATCAATCAAACGACGCCAAAGGTCGTCGTAATTTTCCTCATCACGCCATTTACGTGAATACGTAATCTTTTTACGGTAGCTAGCCAAAACGCTAGCATTTGAAGGACGAGCCATTAGGCTTCCTCGGTCTCTTCAAGGTATGCTTCAACAGCCCGGTATATTAGGTTGAGAACCGCAGCAACACCAGAAGCTGCAGCAACCTTCCAAGCTGAAAGATTTAATACAGCAGCACTAACTGGTGTGCTAAGGGCACCAAAAAGAAATGTTGCTACTGCTCGTTTAATTGCATCAGAGTACGTCATGATTGCTCCTGTGTGTGTGATTGTCATCCATGTGTGCATCAAGTTTGTCATCCATTCTGTCAACCTTGATAACTAGATGTTCTAATAGACCTCGAGATTCGGCGTGTTGTTCGGTGTTTTCCCGACGCAACCGTTGAAGAACAACCACCACAGGACCTGTGATGATTGCCACAGCGATGGGAACCCACCAGCTCATAAGTTATACCCAACGACTTCCGACAGGCTGTGGGTCAT
>Ga0315903_10003356_pt1 | contig 22281 bp, 18 predicted proteins | sample LakEriMetagenome_7_FD_203524 | JGI IMG/M metagenome (GOLD analysis project Ga0315903, IMG submission 203524) | Freshwater fungal communities from buoy surface, Lake Erie, Ohio, United States - Buoy 2 MA119 | ecosystem: Environmental > Aquatic > Freshwater > Lake | place: USA: Lake Erie, Ohio... | reverse complement strand
CACACAAAGCCCAACTCCAATGAGGGGCTTGGGCTTTCCCCGTGGGAGGCTGCCCATGCGGCCGAATGATTAATGTGGCTGTGGTGCCTGGATGATGTAATGAGCTTTAGCAAGCATTCGCGCGCAGGGGCGCGCTCCCACTAGGATTGGCCTGAACTCCGGCTTAAAAATGATGTGCTTTATTCGGGGTCGCGCACTCGGACAAAGCTGGCGAAACGTGGCAAGCCTGAGGGGGTTCGGTCGCGGTAACGGTAGGTGACCCATGCGCCCACCGGGGGCGGGTCGCGGCGCTGGGCATCTGTCAAGCCGGCACCCAATGCAAAGCGCTGGCCCGATGGCATCTGCACCAACAAAGCGCCGGTCATGCCCTTTAAGCGCCCCTTGCCCGGTTGGTGCCCCAGCACCTGGCCTTCCTCATCGGGCTCAAGTTTGAATTTGTAAAGCGCATCGGTGCGGCCCGAGCGCCAGAGGGCATCGGCGCGGTGCAGCACCAAGCCCTCGCCCCCCAAGCTGACCGTTTGTTGCAGCCTTGCCTGAAGTGTTGACGCATCCATCACCAAGGTTTGTTCTACCGGCAAAAGCCATGGCTCGCGCGCCGCCTGCAAGGTGGATTGCACAATTTTGGCCCGCTGCGCGAAAGGGGCCGCGTGACCAGGCGTATCGAAAACCAAATATTTGACAGCACGCCAAGCCTCGTCATCGGGGACCATTTTGCGCACCACCCCCGACAACAGATCAAACTCCCCTCGACCTGTCCAAAGTTCGCCATCCAGTGGCAAGGCAGGCAATGCCGCCAAAAACCAGGCCGGGGCCGCCAAAAGTCTGCCGCTGCGAAAACGCAAAACCTGCCCGTCCCAGTGCGCACGCACGCCATCCCATTTTTCGCTGACCAAAAAGCCTTGGGGTGATCGCTTGGGGGGCCAGGGCGAGGCCAGTTGCAGCTCTCGGTTGCTGGCCCCAACACGGTTCGCCAACCATAGACTGGCCACCAGGACCCCCAAGGCTTTTCGGCGCGTGATGAACAGGCCAGGCCACCCGGCCGGGTTGGATGCTTGTGTAGGCATGGTGTGTCTCCCTGATGGCTCCAGGCGAGTTGCCTTGGCCGTTTTGTTTTCAGGAAACCATCATGCGGTGATTTGATACCCGGCGCAAGCTCTGTACGGACCCACTCAAGTGCCACTCAAGTGCCACTCAGCCCCGCGCAAGCTCGCTCAGATCAGACCATCAAGCGCGAATTTTTGGGCACATGGGCCATCAAAAACGCCATTTGGTCCGACAAAATGCGCCGATTTCGCAAAATGAAGTCCTCCCACAAACTGGGAATGTAGGGCGCATAAAGCAAAGGCATGCGGGCTTGCTCGGGCGTGCGGCTGCTCTTGCGGTGGTTGCAAGAGCGGCAGGCCGTGACCACGTTCATCCAGTGGTCGGGGCCGTTTTGGCACAGCGGAACGATGTGCTCACGGGTCAAAACCGACTCGTGAAAGCTGCACCCACAATAGGCGCACAGGTTGCGGTCGCGTACAAAAAGTTTGGTGTTGGTCAGGCCGGGCCGCAGTTCAAACGGATTGATGCGGGGCACCCCCTGCGTACCAATGATGCTGTTGACCGTGATGATGGATTGCTGGCCCGTGACCGCGTTGTGACCGCCATGAAAAACGGCCACTTTTTGGCCCGCTTCCCAACGCACCTCATCGGCGGCGTAGTGTGTGACCGCCTGTTCCAGCGATATCCACGATTGCGGCAAACCTTGGGCCGAGAGTTTCAAAACCTTCACAGACACCTCCAGACAACAGTTCAAAGACCACTGACACGAAAATTTCCGTCGCGAACCAGCTGAAATGGCTGCCAAATGCCTCAGTTTGAAAAGCCTTCGGTCACCAAAAATTGCAGGTTCGGGCTAAGTCACAATATACCCTCTAACTTTTAAAATTCCGTGAATAAGGGTGACTGACCTGCAACACGGAGCAACACCCAAACGACATGAAGGTTTTCCGCGGCTTCCACCACCCCGATCTGGCCCCCGCCTGCGCCCTGACCATCGGCAATTTTGACGGTGTCCATCGCGGCCACCAGGCTATGCTGGCGCTTTTGCGCAGTGAAGCAGCGCACCGTGGCGTGCCCAGTTGCGTCATGACCTTTGAGCCTCATCCACGCGACTACTTTGCCAAGGCGCTGAACAAACCCGACCTGGCCCCGGCCCGCATTGCCACCCTGCGCGACAAGTTGCGCGAACTGGAGCGTTGCGGAGTTGACCAAGTGGTGGTCTTGCCTTTTGATGCCCGGCTGGCCAGCCAGACGCCTGAAGATTTCATCCAACAAGTATTGCTTCAGGGTTTGGGCGTGCGCTATGTGCTGGTGGGTGACGACTTCCGCTTTGGGGCCAAACGCTCAGGCGACTACGCCATGCTGGATGCCGCCGGACAACGTCTGGGCTTTGATGTGGCCCGCATGAACAGCTACGAAGTGCATGGTTTGCGCGTCTCCAGCTCGGCCGTACGAGAGGCCCTGAACCAAGGCCGGATGCAGGATGCGAGCGCCTTGCTTGGCCGCCCCTACAGCATCAGCGGCCATGTGGTGAACGGGCGCAAACTGGGGCGCGAGCTGGGGGCCAGCCCAGCCGGTTCCGGCAACGGCTTCAGAACCCTCAATTTGCGTTTTTCCCACTGGAAACCCGCTGCCAGCGGCATCTTTGTGGTCGAAGTGCATGGCTTGTCCGCCACTGCCCTGTCCGGCGTGTCTAACCTGGGGGTACGCCCCTCTTTGGACCCCACCGACGTGAACGGTGGCCGGGTACTGCTAGAAACCCATGCACTCCACTGGCCCGCCGAGCTGGGGGACGAAGGGGGCTACGGTAAAATCATCCGCGTGGATCTGCTGCATAAACTACACGACGAACTCAAATACGACGGTCTGGACGCCTTGACAAAGGGCATTGCCCAAGACTGCGACGATGCGCACGCGTGGTTTGCCTCTCGTCACGGTGAAACCCGCCGCCAAACCACCCGCGACCGAATTTGACCCTATCCGGCCTTCGTTTGCTGCCCTTCGACAGGCTCAGGGCGAACGATCAAAACGGCCCCTCCCCCTTAATCTCTCCGAACACCCCCCGCGTTCGGGCTGAGCTTGTCGAAGCCCCCCGCGACCCTCCATCACCATGACCGAACAAAGCACCGACTACCGCAACACGCTGAACCTGCCGGACACGCCCTTTCCGATGCGCGGGGACTTGCCCAAGCGCGAACCCGGTTGGGTGAATGACTGGAATGAAGGCGGTCTCTATCAAAAACTGCGTGCCGCGCGTCATGACCGCAAGTTATTTTCCTTGTTTGTGCTGCACGATGGCCCTCCCTATGCCAACGGCAAGCTGCACATTGGGCATGCGCTGAACAAAGTGCTGAAAGACATGATCGTCAAGTCCAAGCAGCTGGCGGGTTTTGATGCGCAATACATTCCCGGCTGGGACTGCCACGGCCTGCCGATTGAAAACGCGATCGAAAAACTGCACGGCCGCAACCTGAGCCGTGACGACATGCAGGCCAAAAGCCGGGCCTTTGCCACTGAGCAAATCAACCAGCAACGTGAAGACTTCAAGCGCTTGGGCGTGCTGGGCGACTGGGAGCGCCCCTACCGCACCATGGACCCGGCCAACGAAGCGGGCGAAATCAGGGCCTTCAAACGCGTGATTGAGCGCGGTTTTGTTTACCGGGGCCTAAAGCCCGTTTATTGGTGCTTTGACTGCGGCTCCAGCCTGGCCGAATTCGAGATTGAATACGCCGACAAGAAAAGCGACACGTTGGATGTGGCTTTTGAGGCCGACAACGGAGGCGCACTGGCCGCTGCCTTTGGTCTGCCTGCACTGCCCGCCGGGCAAACAGCCTTTGCAGTGATCTGGACTACCACCGCTTGGACCATCCCGGCCAACCAGGCCCTGAATGCGCACCCTGAACTGAGCTATGCCTTGGTGCAAACCGACAAAGGCTGCCTGGTGTTGGCCGAGTCTTTGGTCGAGAAATGCCTGGAGCGCTACGGCCTGCAAGGGGGCCAAGTGTTGGCCACCGCCAAAGGCAGCCAATTGGGTGGCCTGAACTTCCGCCACCCCCTGTTCAACGTGGATGCCGGTTACCAGCGTTTGTCCCCCGTGTATCTGGCCGAGTACGTCAGCGATGGCGATGGCACGGGCTTGGTCCACTCGGCCCCGGCCTATGGCGTGGACGACTTCAACTCTTGTATGGCCAACGGCCTGAAATACGACGACATCTTGAACCCGGTGCAAGGAAACGGCGCTTATGCCGCCGACTTTCCGCTGTTTGGTGGCCTGCACATCTGGAAAGCCGTGCCCGTGATTCTGGACACGCTGAAGACCGCCGGGCGTTTGCTGGCCACCGTGCAAATCACGCACAGCTACCCGCACTGCTGGCGGCACAAAACCCCGGTCATTTACCGGGCGGCCGCTCAGTGGTTTGTGCGCATGGACGAGGGCGAAGGCGTGTTCACCCAAGACAAAGCCCCCAAAACTCTGCGTCAACTGGCTCTAGAAGCCATTGAAAAAACCGATTTTTATCCCGAGAACGGCAAAACCCGCCTGCGCGACATGATCGCCAACCGCCCGGACTGGTGCATCTCGCGCCAACGCAGTTGGGGCGTGCCGGTGCCGTTTTTCCTGCACAAAGACAGTGGCGAGCTGCACCCCCGCACCATGGAAATCCTGGACCAAGCGGCCGACATTGTTGAAAAAGGTGGCATCGAAGCCTGGAGCCGCGTCACGGCCGAAGAAATTTTGGGTGCAACCGACGCACCCCACTACACCAAGAGCACCGACATTCTGGAAGTCTGGTTCGACTCGGGATCGACCTTTCAGCATGTGCTGCGCGGCAGCCACAAAGACGCCTACGGTGCACCGCCTTTCCACGACACACCGGACAGCTCAGGCTCCGAGGCCGATTTGTACCTCGAAGGCCACGACCAACACCGGGGTTGGTTCCACAGCTCTTTGTTGCTGGGCTGCGCCCTGTACGACCGCGCACCCTACAAAGGGCTGTTGACCCACGGTTTTGCCACCGATGGCCAAGGTCGCAAGATGAGTAAATCTCTCGGCAACACGGTGGACCCACAAACCGTGACCAGCAAACTGGGCGCCGAAATCGTGCGCCTCTGGGTGGCCAGCACCGATTATTCGGGTGACTTGAACATTGACGACAAAATCTTAGCCCGCGTAGTCGATGCCTACCGCCGCATTCGCAACACGCTGCGCTTTTTGTTGGCCAACGTGAGCGACTTCAACCTCGCCACCGACGCTGTGCCCGAGTCGGAAATGCTTGAAATCGACCGCTTTGCGCTGTCACGCGCTGCCGAATTGCAAGCCGACATCCGGGCCCACTTTGACGCCTACGAGTTCCACCCCGTGGTCTCCAAGCTGCAAATTTATTGCTCGGAAGACTTAGGCGCTTTCTATTTAGACGTGCTGAAAGACCGCATGTACACCACCGCGCCCAAGTCGCTGGCCCGCCGTAGCGCACAAACCGCGCTGTACCACATCTCGCACGGGATGCTGCGCTGGATGGCCCCATTTTTGTCGTTCACCGCCGAAGAAGCCTGGCGCAGTTTCGGCGACTCGGAGTCCATTTTCCTGGAGACTTTCCACGACTTTGGCACCCCGGATACAGCCCTGCTGGATAAGTGGGCGCGCATTCGGGAGGTGCGTGACCTGGTGAACAAAGACATTGAAAACCTGCGTGTTGACGGTCTGGTGGGCGCATCCCTGCAAGCCGAAATCACCCTGCAAGCCCCTGCCGCAGACCACGCCTTGCTGGCCAGTTTGGGCGTAGACATCAAGTTTGTGTTCATCACCTCTAAAGTCACTTTGCAAGTGGGCGAACAACTGGCCGTGCAAGTCACCGCCAGCCAAGCCCCAAAGTGCGATCGCTGCTGGCACTATGTAGACGATGTGGGTCACGACGCCGCCCACCCCACCATTTGCGGACGCTGCGTCAGCAATTTGGCGGGCCATGAAGAAAACCGTCAGATCGCCTGACCTGAAAGACCCTTATCTGTATGGCCAGCTCCAGAAAATTCGGTAAAAGCGGCGCCGGTAAAAGCCAGGGCCTGCTGCTTTGGCTGGGCATTGCCTTGCTGGTGCTGCTGATCGACCAGTTCACCAAAGTCTTGGTGCTGGGTGCTTTTGATTTAGGCGACAGCACCCCCATCACCTCGTTTTTTAACTTGGTGCGGGTGCACAACCACGGCGCGGCCTTCTCGTTTTTGGCAGGCGCGGGGGGCTGGCAACGCTGGTTCTTCACAGGCATCGGCATCGTCGCGGCCGTCTTCATGGTCTGGATGCTGCGCTCACATGCGGGGCAAAAGCTGTTCAGTCTGGCCGTCGCGCTGATTCTGGGCGGGGCCATCGGCAATGTGGTCGACCGATTGCTGCACGGCTATGTGGTTGATTTTCTTGACTTTTACTGGGGTGCCTGGCATTTTCCGGCCTTTAATGTGGCCGACAGCGCCATCAGCGTCGGAGCGGCCTTGCTGATATTGGACGAAATTTTGCGGGTGCGTCGCGGGCGTTAAGCGCCGTTTTGACAATCCGATCACAATACGCGACTGAATTTTCCAAAAAGGAGACTCCCATGCCTGGATTGCTGCCCCAAGTTGACCCCGATGGTTTGCTCGAGTTTTCAGTGGTCTACACCGACCGCTCCCTCAACCACATGTCCCAGCGCTTTCAGGGCGTGATGACTGAAATCTCGGGCTTGCTCAAAAAAGTCTACAGCGCCCACAGCGTGGCCCTGGTGCCCGGCAGCGGTACCTTTGGCATGGAGTCGGTGGCTCGCCAATTTGCCTCGGGTCAACACGTCATGGTCATTCGCAACGGCTGGTTCAGCTTCCGTTGGACACAGATTTTTGACACCGGCAGCATCCCGGCCAGCCACACAGTGCTGAAGGCCCGCCGCGTGGCCGAAGGCTCGCAAGCCGCCTGGGCCCCTGCCCCCATTGCCGAAGTGACCGCCGCCATTGCCCGCGAAAAACCTGCCGTGGTGTTTGCCCCGCACGTCGAAACTGCGGCTGGCATGATGCTGCCCGACCATTACCTCAAGGCCGTGGCCGATGCCGTGCATGCGGTGGGCGGCTTGCTGGTGCTGGACTGCATTGCCTCGGGTGCCATGTGGGTCAACATGCAGGCCACCGGGGTGGATGTGCTGATTTCTGCACCGCAAAAAGGCTGGAGCAGTTCCCCTTGCTGCGCCATGATCATGATGAGCGAACGTGCCCGCAAAGCCATTGATGGCACCACCAGCACCACCTTCGCCATGGACCTGAAAAAGTGGCTACAAGTGATGGAGACCTATGAAAACGGTGGCCACATGTACCACACCACTTTGCCCACCGATGCGCTGGTGCGCTTGCGCGATGCCATGGTTGAAACCGACATTTATGGCTTTGCCAAAGTGCGCGAAGAGCAAATGGCTTTGGGCCGTGCCGTGCGCCAACTGCTGGCCGAGCGCGGCTTCCCCAGCGTGGCTGCACCCGGATTTGAAGCCCCTGGCGTGGTGGTCAGCTATACCACCGACCCGGAGATCCAGTCGAGCAAGAAGTTTTTGGCCGAAGGCCTGCAAACCGCCGCAGGCGTGCCGCTGCAATGCGACGAACCCGCAGACTTCCGCACCTTCCGTTTGGGTTTGTTTGGCCTAGAAAAATGGCACAACGTGCAGCGCTCGCTGCAGCAACTGCGCACGGTCTTGGACAAAGTGGCCCCCGCCCAAGCCGAAAAACTGGCCGCCTGAACGGGTCTGAACCCGCCTCAACCAGTCTCAAATATTCTCAGTAGTCGGTTAAGGCCCTGCGCAACCCCTGTTGCTGGCGGCCAGCGCCTGCCAGCAACAAGCCCCCCAATTACAAAGTAATGATGGTGCAGCCCGTGGTCTTGCGGGCTTCTAGGGCGGTGTGCGCGTCTTGGATTTTGGCCAAGGGGAAGGTCTGGTCAATGTGAATTTTGACCTTGCCACTGGTCACGGCTTCAAACAAATCATCGGCCATCTCTTGCGTGTTTTCACGCGTGGTGATGTGGCTGAACAAGGTCTGACGCGTGACATAAATCGACCCCTTGGGGCCCAAAATGCCAGGGGAAAACGGGGCCACAGCGCCTGAGGCGTTGCCAAAACTGGCCATCAAACCGAACGGGGCCAAGCAATCGAGTGACTTGTCCCAAGTGTCTTTGCCCACCGAGTCGTACACCACTTTCACGCCCTTGCCGCCCGTGATCTCTTTCACTTTGGCCTGGAAATCGTCTTTTGAATAGTTGATGCAGAACTCCGCACCGTTGGCCAAAGCCAGTGCGCACTTGGCATCGCTGCCCGCCGTGCCAATCAGGCGCAAGCCCATGGCTTTGGCCCACTGGCAAGCGATCAGGCCCACACCGCCAGCGGCGGCATGAAACAGCACAAAATCACCGGCTTTCAGGCCCCCCTGGGGCAAGGTGCGCTTGAGCAAATATTGCGCCGTCAGGCCCTTCAGCATCATGGCCGCACCGGTTTCGAACGAAATCGCGTCGGGCAATTTGCACACGCACTTGGCGGGCATCACGCGCACTTCGCAATAACTGCCCGGTGGCTGGCTGGCATAGGCTGCGCGGTCGCCCACTTTCAGGTGCGACACGCCCTCGCCCACGGCTTCGACCACGCCCGAGGCCTCCATGCCCAGCTTCAGGGGCATAGGCAAGGCATACAAACCGCTGCGCTGGTAGACGTCAATAAAGTTCAGGCCAATGGCCTTGTGGCGGATACGGATCTCGCCGGGGCCGGGTTCGCCCACGGTGACATCGACCAATTTCATGACTTCGGGGCCCCCGTTTTGGTCAATCTGTACGGCAAGACTCATGGCATTCTCCTGAAAGGGTAAAAACAAACGATGCGAGACTTTGCCACACAACCCATCCCCCCGGGGTCGGCCCGGCGACAGATCGGCGACAGAGGGGAAACCCGAACACCGCTACAGTCCCTGCATGTCGCAAAAACTCTCCCCCATCACCGCCCTGCTTCTGACCGTGCCCCCACTCCTTTGGGCCGGTAATGCGGTGGTGGGCCGCATGGTCAACACTTTGGTACCCCCCATCACGCTCAACTTTTTGCGCTGGGCCGTGGCCTTGGTCATATTGTTGCCCCTGGCCTCTTGGGTGCTGCGGCGCAACAGCGGGCTGTGGCAACACTGGCGGCGCTTTGCCTTGCTGAGCTTGTTGGGCGTGGGTTGCTACAACGCGCTGCAATATTTGGCCCTGCAAACCTCCACCCCACTGAACGTGACCCTGGTGGCCGCCAGTGGACCGGTGTGGATGCTGGCGATTGGGGCGCTGTTTTTTCAGGCCCCTGTGCGCCGAGCGCAAATTTACGGTGCGGTACTGTCCATATTGGGCGTTTTGGTGGTGTTGTCGCGGGGCGATTGGGCGCAGCTCATGGCCGTGCGGCTGGTGGTGGGCGACCTGTTCATCTTGCTGGCCACCGCTTGCTGGTCTTGGTACAGCTGGATGCTCACGCGCAAAGACGAGCCCGATGCCATCCGGCAAGACTGGGCCGCATTTTTGCTGGCGCAAGTGGTTTTTGGTCTGGCTTGGTCGGGCCTGTTCGCGGGCATGGAATGGGGCCTGACCGATGCCGAAATTACCTGGGGCTGGCCGCTGATCAGCGCCCTGGCCTTTGTGGCCGTGGGGCCGGCCGTGCTGGCCTACCGCTGCTGGGGCATTGGCGTGCAACAAGCCGGGCCCGGCGTAGCCGGGTTTTTTGCCAACCTCACCCCCTTGTTTGCGGCCATCTTCTCAGCCGCCTTTTTGGGCGAATTGCCGCAGTTTTATCACGGGCTGGCGTTTGCGTTGATCATTGCCGGGATTTGGGTTTCTTCTAGGCGGTAACTCGTATTGGAACGTTAGAGCGTCGCAAATTGATCGTTGATTATTTGTACCAGTTCAATAAGTTGTCCTAGTAGATATTCACCTTATTTTTCTGGGCAAGTACCTGTACTTTCACGGCACAATTCCTCTAAAATCCACTTTTCACATGTCAATACGACAGCCTGCATTCAGTAGCCGACCAAATGACTGAAACTGAAATCCGCAACGCTCTGATCAATCGACTTGCCGCATCTGCTTCTGGTGCAGAGGCTTCTTTCATTTCTGAAATGTTCGTCGATAAATTTAATCGGCGCGCTGACTTGGTCATGGCCAACGGGAAACTGTCCGTTTTCGAAATTAAAAGCGAAAGAGACACATTGGATCGCCTCAAAGGGCAGATTTCTTCTTATATAAATTTTTTTGAAGAAGTCACAATCGTCTGTGCTCATAGGCATAGACAAAATGTTGAGGCAATAGTTCCGGAAAATATTGGCGTATGGCTAATCGGCTCTGATGGGCGTCTTTCAGTATTGCGAAAAGCAAAAGCGGCACAGCTTCCATCCATTGAAAATTGGCTTAGTTTTTTGCCTGTTGATGAGCTAAAAAAATTGTTGAAAGAGAACGGATTAAGGCTAGGAAAAAACCGTACAGCACTAGTAGAGTATGCCTCTCTACTTTCAATTAAAAATGTGAGGGCCTATGTTCTGTCTTTTCTAAAAAGAAGAGATAAAAGAGTCGACGATTTACGCGCTAGAAAAGTAGAGGTGCTCACTTCTACGCATGCAGATTCAATAGGTTCTAACTCAAAAAAACTGCAAGAGTTCATTGAGTCTCTCCCATGCAATCTTTCAGCGATTCCACGACGAATCGCTCTTTAAAGCTCTTCTTCGTCTTCAACGTCATGTTGATTTTCAATCAAAGAAGATAAATCGATCTGACGCGACAGGTGAATGTTCACACGAGCAGCAATCCATGAACTTGGCGCCGCTCCGTATGGCATGCCAGCAGCCGCATCAAGAATCATCTGCTCCCCCCAAATGTTTCTTTTTCCAATATCTGGATCAAGATGGACTATTTCTTTAGCAGAAGATATAAAACCAGCTTGTGTTTGATCACCAGAACGACGCTCAAACGCCCACTGAAAATTTTGAGGATAGTCAATTCGCGCAGACCACCGCATTATTCGTACATCGTCATAAACAACAGAATGAATAGATGCGTGGTCCCCGTAAAGTGCAACTGGATTGCCACCAACGCGAGCATGCAACTGCCTCTCAAGAATATCAATCACACCTTTTTTCTGAGTGGAATCTATGAAAGACATGACAGATGACGGGAAGCTGGTTGACATGACCACAATCATCAATTCCGGAAACTCATTTCGCAATTGATTGATAGTTGCCACAGCAGCCGTTACATATCCAACGAATGAGTCGCGTATGTACTGACAATCTACAAAGACAATAGCATTCGAAGTGTCATCCATTGCACTTATTGCATTTATGACTAGGGATATATCAGATGTGAAATCCTTGATGCGAAAGGCAATTTTCCCTGATGTATTTTCCAAAATTTGGGCCTGCTTAAATATGTCCCTTACTTTTGCATCCGTACTAAGCTGAACAACTGGAATCACGTTATCGTATTTCATCAGAAATTCTCGCCATGCTTTAAAAGCTGACGAAGAGTCTCTGAGTATTTTTTGTTGATCCCCCAAATGTGTTGTGTCGGCGGTTAAATCCAAAAAATATGGATGGCCATCCATCACCTCCAAAGATTTCTCTGCTGCCTTATCAAAGTCAGTAGCCCTTGGCCAACGACCTAAAGTTAGCAGTGGAACTATCTTTGACTTACGGCCTACATCCAACTCCTTCAGACCTTTCATTTCAGATAGGCGAGTCCGCAATGTTGGGAAGTATTGATAATTTTCAAATTTGATGTTGATCATGAGTGCTCCTCGGGTTGAATAGGACTAACTGGTTTTTTCTCTAAATTGCTTCTTCTGGGTTTCCCGGAACCATTCATGAGAAGTCCACTTAAAAAATTTGCGAGTCCATTTTTCTGATCAAGCTCTTTCTCAAGAGATTTAACTTTCTCTCTGAACTCGCCAATCACTTCGCCATCTGCCCTTGTTTGTGAAAAGCATCGAACTAGCATGACTCCATAAAGGATTGCAGCAAACCACCCAGATGCCAACAGTGCATATTCCAGCCAAGTTGCATCAGTTTTGACTAGATAAACAAGTCCAATCAGCCCAGGAACTAAGCCCGCGACACCATATAGATGGCTAAGGTTCGTGTCTTTATTTTTATTCATTCCTACTACCTTCAAAACACTATCAAGCCATTACCCAACTGGTGATGCAGATTCCATTTGGCCGTGGTGTCGAGGGCGGCTTCTAGGACGATGACTCGCTGGCCTTTTTGTTGGCCCAGCCATTCGAGGGTGGCGGTGTCGAGCTGGCTGTCAAAGCAGACGATGGCTTCGCGGGGTGGGGTTTGCTGGTCTTGGGCGCGGTAGAGCTTGTTGGCTGTAACCTCTTCAAAGAGCGTGAGCTGCACATCGAGCTGAAAGCCGCACTTGAGCAGCACCTCGTCGCGCACGGCTTGCGGGTCGAGAGGGTTGAACAGGCTGGCTTCTTTTTCGGCGATGAAGGTTTTGAGTGCGGCCAGTTGCACGACCTCATTTGTGTCGGGGTCGGGCGCAAATTCGGCGCGAGGAAAAGCGCTTTTTTCAAGCGTGAATACTTTGAAGCCAGCGTCGATGGGTTGGGGGTTATCGCCGTAGCCTTGGATGACGCGCTTCACGCGTTCGATGGTGATGTCGCTGATTTTCTTATGGCCAGCTTTATGCGCTTCGCTCTTTTCTTCAGTGGCTTCAGGGATTTGGACACTTATGACTTTGCGCGAGCCGCCATCCTCTGTGTTGAGTTCTAACGAAGCGTGCGCAGCAGAACCAGAGCCTGCAAAGAAGTCAACGATCAACGCATCATCTGAGCGAATGACTGACAGCAAATGTTTAATGAGTTGATGCGGTTTTGGAAATGAAAACGGCTTTCCGCCAAAAATATCATTAATGGTTTTGCTACCCGCTTCTGTCATTCCCACCTCTTTTGGTAAATGCGTGGAGACGGCTTTGAGCGATGTATCAGTTCCAAATTTTCTCAACACCTTGGCTTTATCTTCACTTTCAAATACACGGTAAGCAGGGATTGAAATCCTCAAAAAATCATAGTCATCTGGAAAAACAATTTTCCCCTTTCTGTAGTAGTCATCAAATGTGTCCTTACTAACCGACCACACACGTTTGGAATTAAATGCGTAAATTTTTCTTGTTTTAGGATCAACCATTTCAAACGCTGAATTTGGACGTTCAGCAGCAGATGTCTGTTTTGTCAAATCCGACAAACGCCACCCATCATCAGGAAAGTCGGGGGTTCGGTAATAGCTCCGCTCGAACTCTAGGCCTGCTAGAAATTGATTGTTGGCATAGCAAACAATCCATTCGTAATCTTGCGACACACCAAAAGGCACATCACTTTTGGCTGTGCGTTTTTTCCACGGGAAGATCGCGACAAAACACTCCTCCCCAAACACCTCATCCATCACCTTGCGCAAGTGCGTCACTTCGTTGTCGTCAATCGACACAAAGATCACGCCGTCTTCGCGCAGCAGCTGGCGAGCCACCAACAGGCGGGGGTAAATCATGTTGAGCCAGTTACTGTGAAAGCGCCCGTCTGATTTGGTGTTGGTGCTCATCTTCACGCCGTCTTGGATGACGCCTGTCTGTTCCCAATACGCGCGTTCGCCTTCTTTGAAGTTGTCTTTGTAGACAAAGTCGTTGCCCGTGTTGTAGGGCGGGTCGATGTAAATGCATTTCACTTGCCCCCGGTAAGCGCTGAGCAGCAGTTTGAGCACTTCAAGGTTTTCGCCCTCGATGATGGCGTTGCCACCTGCCTGGTCGGGGTTGACGCTGCGAGCTGCGTCATAACGCAGTGCGGCGGTGGTGGGGGCAAAGGCTTTGCTTTTGGCGGCAGACTTGCCCGCCCAGCTGAAGTCAAAGTGATCGCGCCCTTGTTGGCCGGTAAGCCTTAACAACTCGGTGGGGTTAATCTGGCCTTCGTTGGTAAAAAGGTCGGGGAAATCAGTCTTAAGCCTCGCCAACCGCTCTTGCAACAGGTCAGGGGTTTGGATGGATTGGAGGGGTGATGGCGTTGCTTGGGTCATGGTTACTTCGTTTCCAACAGGGCGCGGTCTCGCTCTAGCTCGGCTTGCAGTTCGGCCTCGGTAGGCATCAGGGCTTGGTATTTGCTGGCAAAGAGTTGGGGCTTGTCGGCCAGCAGCGAATACTTGGCAACAGCGGCGTTGCGCTCCGAGCAAAGAATGAGGCCTAAGGTTGGGTTGTCACCCTCTTGGCGCTGTTGCTCGTCAAACACGCGCACATACATGTCCATTTGCCCCACATCTTGGTGGGCGAGCTTGCCTACCTTCAGGTCCACCAGAACAAAGCACTTGAGCAGGTAGTTGTAAAAGACCAGATCAATAAAGCAGTCTTCGCCTTCAACTCGCAAGTGTTTTTGTCGGGCTACAAAGGCAAAGCCTTTGCCAAGTTCCAGCAAAAACTTTTGGAGTTGGTCGAGCAGGCCTTGCTCCAGATCTTTTTCGTAAAGGGCGGGAATGGCTGGAGCGCCCAAGAACTCCAACACATAGGGGTCGCGAATGAAGTCGCGTGGATCGGGGGCAGCGTCTTTGGCAATTTCTTTTGCGGCTTCGTTTTTAACCAGGGCTCTGGACTGGTCTTGAGTGCTAAGCAAGCGCTCGTAGTAGAGGGTGGCGATTTGCCGGTCTAGCGCGCGCACGCTCCAGCCTTGTTCAGCAGATTCTTGGGCGTACCAGTCGCGGGCCTGAGGATTTTCGATGCGACTGAGCAAACGATAACTGCTCCAGCCCAATTCGAGAGACAGTGTGTCTCGAATTGGAAAAGCCAAATAAAACCGCCGCATGCTGCGTAAGTTAGTCACGTCATAGCCACTGCCAAACTCTTGCGTCAGCTTGCCCGATAGCCATTGAAGAACTCGGCCGCCGTACTGTGCACGCTTTTGTCCACCTTGCTCGTCTTCGACAATTCGGCAGCCAACACCCCAATAGGCTTGGACAACTGTCGTATCAATTTGATGACGTGCTTTTTGGCGGGCCTGAAGAAGGAGCTGGCGGACATCGCGATGCAATGCGGCATGTTCTAGCGCAATGTTTGAATCTTTCTCGGTGATGGCGCGTTTCTCAGTCATGCCAACTGCCCAACGTTCACATCGGCTTTCTTGAAATAGTCGTAGGTGTCGCGGGGTGCTGCAAACAGGCGTTTGGGTTGCACATGGACCATGCGGCCCTGCACGGTGGTGGCAAAGCCCAAGGCTTCAAAATGGCGCGCGGCACATTCGATCTTCAGGACTTCTTCGGGGGTGAGGGCTTTGGGATCGTCCAGGTCGTGGGTGCCTTTGACTTCCACCACAAAAAACTCACCCTCTTGCTCGGCTTGGTTGGCCCCCAGCTCCATGGCGCGGTGGCCTCGCTCTTTAAAGACCAAGCCAAAGTCAGCCAGCGTGCCCATAACCCCCGCGCGAATAGCCACTGTGGGCACCACGATGATGAATTTGTTCCAGCCATAAACGGTGTGAAGGCTGTAGAGGGTGCGCAAATAAACCAGCGTTTTGCCGGTGCCGGTTTCCATCTCGACGCACACATCCAGAGGCTGGCCCTGTGCGGGTGCCCTGAGGTTCAGGCGCTCATCGCTGATGCGGTGGCCCTGAGCCACGCTTTGCAAGTTGGCGCTGATTTGCGCCCAAGTAAGTGAACAACGGTTGCCCGCCAGATCGGCTGCCGCTGGTTTGCCGGTGCTCGCAAAAACGCGAACTACGCTTTCGACGGCGTCGGTTTGGTAGCTGAGTGATTCAAGTTGAAATGCAGGGGAATGGGACATGGCAATGTGTGAAGCGGTCGCACATCATAGCCATCCCCATAAATAAAGTAATACTAATTAAACAATTTAAATATCTATATTTATATCAATATAAACAAAATTGAAAATAATAGATTGCTTAGAACGTCCCCGAATACGCCCCACCATCGGCCAGCACGTTCTGGCCGGTCATGTAGGCCGCGTGCTGGCTGCACAAAAAGGCGCAGATGGCACCGAACTCTTGCGGGTTGCCGTAGCGCCCGGCCGGGATTTGCGCTTGCTGGATGGCGCGCATTTCTTCCACGGTTTTACCTTGCTTTTGCGCCATGGCGGGCAGCGTGGCGCGGATGCGGTCGGTGTCAAATTTGCCGGGCAGCAGGTTGTTGATGGTCACACCTTGCGTGGCAATCTTGCTGCGCGATGCGCCCGCCACAAAACCCGTCAGCCCGCTGCGGGCGCCGTTGGACAAGCCCAGCACGTCGATGGGCGCCTTCACCGCGCTGGAGGTGATGTTGACGATGCGGCCAAAGCCGCGTGCGGCCATGCGATCCACCGTGGCTTTGATGAGCTCAATGGGGGTGAGCATGTTGCCGTCGATGGCCTTGATCCAGGCGTCGCGGTCCCAGTCTCTGAAGTCGCCTGTGGGGGGGCCACCCGCGTTGGTGACCACGATATCGAAGTCTTTGCCGGGGCCACCGGGCACGTTCCAGATGGCTTCGCGCCCGGCTTCGGTGGTGATATCCACCGCCAGACCGATCAGTTGCACTTTGCCCCCTGTTTCGGCCCGCAAGTCTTCAACCGTCTGGTTCAGCACCTCGGCGCCTCGGGCCACCATGACCACGTTCACGCCTTCCAGTGCCAAAGCGCGCGCGCAACCCCAGCCCAAGCCTTTGCTTGCGCCGCCAACCAATGCCCATTTGCCGGCAATGCCTAAATCCATGTTGATCTCCTGAAGTTCATGTTGTGCGGCCCGCAGGCCGCGTCACCCAAAACACACCACTCAGAACCAAAGTGGTCCCGGCAATGATCCAAATATTAAAAGGTTCGTCCAAAATCCACACCCCCATGAGCAGCGTGGACATGGGGCCCACCATGCCGGTTTGTGCCGTCAGGCCCGGTCCGATGCGTTCAATGGCCATCATGACCAGCAACACAGGCAGCACTGTACAAGCCGTGGCATTGAGCAGCGACAACCACAGCACGGGTTCGGCCACCTGCGCCGCAGCCATGGGCCTGAGCAACAAAAATTGCAAGATACAAAAAAGGCATGCCACTGTTGTGGCCAGCCCCGCCAGCCGCAAAGCCCCCAAGCGCTGCACCAATTGGCCGCTGTATGTCAGGTACAGGGCGTAGGCCACGGCGCTCAAAAACACCAAAAATGCGCCCAGCACCGCGTCCGGCCCAGCCAGAGTGACCTCATGCCCAAACACCAGCATGACGCCGGAATAACTGATGGCCATGGCCACGCCTTGACGTTGACTGATGCGCTTTTTGAACAAAAACCACCCCAACACCAGCACCAAGGTGGGGTTGAGGTAAAGAATCAGCCGCTCCAGCGAGGCACTGATGTACTCCAGCCCCCAAAAATCTAGAAAGCTCGACAGGTAATAGCCTCCAAAGCCCAAACCCAGCACGCCCAGCCAGTCACTGCGGGTGAGCGGCGGCTTGCCGCGCCCGGCCCACCAGGCCATGAGTATGAACAAGGGCAGCGCAAACAGCATGCGAAACATGACCAGGGTCACCGCGTCCACGCCGTGCCGGTAAGCCAGTTTGACAATGATGGCCTTGCCACTGAAGGCGATGGAACCCGCCACCGCCAACATCAAACCCGTGGAAACCTGCGCAGATCGCGTGGAAGTCATAGACCTCAACGCTCCGTGCGGGCTTGCACCCAAGCCGCAGGGCCTGCCAAAACCATGATGCAAGCGCAAGCCAGGGCACTGGCCTTACGCAGGACGAGCCAGCAGCTGGGCATTAAAACCCGACCGCCTGACCGTCGCGGCGGGGGTCGCTGGCAGCCATGTAGCCTTCTACCCCGGGGTCGCCCATGCGCCAAATGAACTGGCCCGCGCCGAAGTCTTGATAGGAATCGTTGATGACGTCCAACTGGTGGCCGCGTGCGATCAGGCCCTGCACGGTCTGGCCGTTCATGGCCGCCTCGACGTTGATGTTCAGGCCCGCGTTGTAGCGCCAGCGCGGGGCATCGCAAGCGGCTTGGGGGTTTTGCCCGTAATCGAGCATGCGCACCAGGGTTTGCATGTGGCCCTGCGGTTGCATGTTGCCACCCATCACGCCGTAGCTCATAACCGGCTGCCCGTCTTTGGTGAGGAAAGCCGGAATGATGGTTTGAAACGGCCGCTTGCCCGGGGCCACCAAGTTGGCTATGTTGGGGCCTTGTAGGTGGGTGCTGAATCCGTGGCCACGGTTTTGCAGGCTGATGCCGTAGGTGGGTTCCACCACGCCCGAGCCAAAGCCCATGAAGTTACTCTGAATGAAGCTGATCATCATGCCGTTTTCATCGGCAGCTGTCAGGTAGATGGTCCCGCCTTTGACGGGGTTACCCGCGTGGAAATTTTGCGCCTTTTTGAGGTCGATCAACTTGGCGCGACTGGCCAGATAGGCCGGGTCGAGCATTTGCGCGGGCGTGACTTCCATGTAGCGCGAATCGGCCACGTAGCGGTACACATCGGCAAAGGCAAGCTTCATGGCTTCGATTTGCAGATGCTGCGAATCCACGCCGTCCACGGCGTGGCTGGCCAGATCGAAATTGGACAAAATGCCCAGCGCGATGAGGGCGGCGATGCCTTGCCCGTTGGGCGGGATCTCGTGCAGGGTGTAGCCCCGGTAGTCTTGTGCAATGGGCTTGACCCATTCGGGCTTGAAATCAGCCAGGTCTTTGGCGGTGATGCTGCCGCCGTGTTCTTTGGCAAAGCGCTCGATGGCTTCGGCAATTTCGCCACCATAAAGCGCTTGGCCTTGGGTGGCGGCAATGGCTTTAAGGCCCCGGGCCGCGTTTTTGAACCGGAACAGTTCGCCGACCTCGGGGGCACGGCCCCAGGGCAAAAAGCTTTGCGCAAAACCGGGTTGCGATTGCAGTTCGGGGGTAGCAGCCGCCCATTTTTGCTGCACCACCACGGGAATCAAATAGCCCCGTTCGGCAATCTCAATGGCCGATTCCAGCAAATCAGCAAAGGGTAATTTGCCAAAGCGTTCGTTTAAGGCCACCCAACCCGCCACCGCACCGGGCACGGTGACCGAGTCAAAACCGCGCTTGGGGGGAGATGTGGCATCGGTGCCGTATTTGCGGTGAAAGTAGTCGGGCGTCCAAGTGGCGGGGGCCGGGCCGGATGAATTGAGGCCGTGCAGTTCTTTGCCGTCCCACAAAATCGCGAAAGCGTCCGAGCCCAAACCGCAGCTCACAGGCTCTGTCAGGGTGATGACGGCTGCCGCAGCAATGGCCGCATCGACCGCGTTGCCGCCCTTGAGCATCATGCGCAAACCCGCTTGTGCGGCCAGTGGGTGCGACGTGGACACCACGTTGCGCGCAAACAAGGGCAAGCGGGTGCTGGTATAGGGATATTGGTTTTGAAACTGCATGTCAGTCCAGGGTGATCTTGCGCTCGGTGATGGTTTTTTTCCATTTGGCCGATTCATTGGCCAACATGGTGGCAAATTGAGCGGGGGTGCCGCCCACGGGCTCAATGCCCAGACGCTGGAGTTTGTCCACCACTTCGGGGTCTTGCAGCACTTGGTTGGCCGCCGTGTTGACCCGGGTGACCACATCGGCCGGCAAACCCTTGGGGCCAAACAAGCCAAACCAAGTGGTAGATTCATAGCCAGGCAGCACATCGGCGATGGGTGGCACGCCGGGGGCCAGTGGTGTGGCCTTGAGCGATGTCACGCCCAAAGCGCGCAAACGACCATCGCGCACATGCGGCAGGCCCGTGGGCAAACTGTCAAACATGACATCCAGTTTGCCGCTCACCAAGTCAGGGATGGCCAGGGCCGTGCCTTTGTAGGGGATGTGCACCACAAACAAATTGGCCTGCGCCTTGAACAACTCTGCCGTCAGCTGCACGATGGTGCCGTTGCCGCTGGAGGCATAGTTCAGCCGACCGGGGTTCTTTTTGGCGTAATCAATCCACTCTTTGACCGTTTTGGCCGGAGAGCTGTTGGGGACCAACATGATGCTGGGGGCGTTGCCCACTTGGCTGATGGGGCTGAAATCGCGCACCGCGTCATAGGGCATGCGGGGGTTCAGGTTGGGCCCAATCGAATGCGTGCTGGAGGTGGCCAGCAGCAAGGTGTAACCGTCAGGTGCGGCCTTGGCGGCCAAGTCCGAACCTAAAGTGCCGCCTGCACCCGGGCGGTTTTCGACCACCAAGTTCGTCCCCAGTTTTTCACTGAGCTTTTGCGAGAGCGTGCGGGCAAACAAATCGGTCGCCCCACCCGCCGGAAAAGGCACGATCAAGCGCACCGGCTTGCTCGGATAAGTCTGGGCCTGCACAGGGTTCAGGCAGGCCAAGCCCATAAAAGTGGCCAACAGGGTGCGAATGAAGTTTTGTCTTTTCATGGCTTGTGCTTGAGCTTGGGTTAGTGGTTAGGTTTGGGCAAATTGAGGGGCGAAAAAGTCCGATAACTGGTCTGGAAGTGAGTCCCATGATGGGTCTGGAGCAGGCCCGAAAAAGGCCCTGCACCACCGGGAAAAGCATTTTGGCAGACCCTGACCATAAGCATGCGCCCACAAGTGACATGCCCATTTATACCGCCCTATGCAAAACGGCCTCCGAGAGGCCGTTTTTACGTTTAAAAGCTCAGTCGGTCATTCTTCGACGAAAGCCTCTTGTCGCTTGGACTTGATGGAGGGCAGGGCTACGATGATCAGCAACAGCAAGGCCATCGCCAGCAAGGATGCCGACAAAGGCCGTGTGACAAACACGCTCCAGTCACCCCGCGAGAGCAACATCGCGCGGCGCAGGTTTTCTTCCATCATGGGCCCGAGAATGAAACCGAGCAACAAGGGGGCGGGTTCCATGCCCAGTTTGATGAAGGTGTAACCCACCACACCAAAGATCGCCACCATCCAGATGTCCCAGGTGTTGTTGTTGGTGGAGTACACCCCGATGGCGCAGAACAGCACAATGGCCGGGAACAACCAACGGTAGGGCACCGTCAGCAGCTTGATCCAGATGCCGATCAAGGGCAGGTTCAAGATGATCAACATGGCGTTGCCAATCCACATGGAGGCAATCAGTCCCCAGAACAACTCGGGGTTGCTGGTCATGACCTGTGGGCCGGGCTGAATGTTGTGAATGGTCATGGCACCGACCATCAGGGCCATCACGGCGTTGGGGGGAATGCCCAGTGTCAGCAATGGAATGAACGAGGTTTGCGAGGCCGAGTTATTGGCCGACTCTGGCGAGGCCACACCCCGGATATTGCCCTGACCAAAAGGCACTTCACCGGGCTTGAGCTTGGTTTTCTTTTCGATGGTGTAAGCCGCAAAAGCCGCCAACAAGGCCCCGCCGCCGGGCAAGATGCCCAAAGCTGAACCCAAAGCCGTGCCACGCAACACGGCAGGCACCATGTTCTTGAAGTCTTCTTTGGTGGGCATCAAGCCGGTCACTTTGGCCGTGAAGACTTCGCGGTCTTCTTCGGGCTTGGACAGGTTGGAGATGATCTCACCGTAACCAAACACACCCATGGCGATGGTGATGAAGCCCACACCATCGGTCAATTCGGGGATGTCGAAGCTGAAACGGGCCACACCCGAGTTCACGTCGGTCCCGATCAGGCCCATCAGCAAGCCCAACACGATCATGCCCACGGCTTTGATCAGGGAACCCGAGGCCAACACCACCGCACCGATCAGGCCCAGCACCATCAGAGAGAAGTATTCGGCGGGGCCGAACTTGAAAGCCACTTCAGTCAACGGGCCAGCGAAGGCGGCCAGAATCAAGGTGCCCACGCAACCGGCAAAGAACGAACCCAAACCTGCCGCAGCCAAAGCTGGACCAGCGCGGCCTTTGCGGGCCATTTGGTAGCCGTCAATCATGGTCACTACCGAAGAGGCTTCTCCAGGCAAGTTGACCAAAATGGCCGTGGTGGAGCCGCCGTATTGAGCGCCGTAATAAATACCCGCCAACATGATGAGCGCAGCCACAGGAGGCAAAGCGTAAGTGGCGGGCAGCAACATGGCGATGGTGGCCACAGGCCCCACGCCCGGCAACACACCGATCAAGGTGCCCAGCAGGCAGCCAATGAACGCATAAATCAGGTTTTGAAAGGTGAAAGCCACCCCAAAACCGAGTGCAAGGTTGTCGAACAGTTCCATGAATTACTTCTCCTCAACCGGTAATGAACGTGGGCCAAACAGGGAACTGCAGCTTGAGCAACATGACAAAAGCCCCATAACTACCAATCGCAAGCACTGTGGCCAAGATCAAAAC
>Ga0315903_10003354_pt1 | contig 22292 bp, 29 predicted proteins | sample LakEriMetagenome_7_FD_203524 | JGI IMG/M metagenome (GOLD analysis project Ga0315903, IMG submission 203524) | Freshwater fungal communities from buoy surface, Lake Erie, Ohio, United States - Buoy 2 MA119 | ecosystem: Environmental > Aquatic > Freshwater > Lake | place: USA: Lake Erie, Ohio... | reverse complement strand
CCTCTGCACCTGGTCTGAGATTATTCGTAAGACCTTCAATGATGGTGGTATTGATGAAGTCATCAGCACTCGTCGTCTGGTTCATATCATCAAGGCATATTCTATCTTCGGTAAGAAGGACAAAGCAATCAAGGTTTGTCTGAATCGTTTTGATGATGAAACTAAATCAACTTTTGTTGAACTGTATGATAAGATTGACGCAGAGTTCCAATCTTCTATTGACAAAGACCAAGTAAATTGATAGGATATGGGGAGGTAAATATATCTCCCTCTTTTATTATGGATGAGCATCTTTATTCTGATAATGATTTTAAATTTATGCCTGATCTGAACAAATATGAGTTTTCTATTAACTCTACTGATATGATTGATATTAAAAAAACTGCCGTGACAAACACAAATCATTTTTGGAAATATAATGAGGATAAAATCCTCAAGCAACTTGAAGAATATATTGCTGGCACTTATAGGCAGCATTATGTCGATCGAACTGGAGGTGGAACAGAACAAACAATCGATAAAATCAAACACAATCGCCGCGAAGGATTCTGTGCGGGTAATGTGACCAAGTACATTGATCGTTATGATACTAAAGGCACTCCTCGTGCAGATCTTTTTAAGGTTCTTCATTACACGATTCTTCTGATCAACCATCTCAACCTTATTGAAAACAAGTGATTATGAAACTCTCCGATAAAACTTTGACTCTGCTAAAAAACTTTTCTTCTATTAATCAATCCATTCTGTTTAAAGAAGGTAGTTCGCTACGGACGATTAGCGTTATGAAAAACATACTGGCAGAGGCAACTATTGAGGAGGAATTGCCTAAGGATTTTGGTATCTATGATTTGAACCAGTTTCTGAATGGACTTAATCTGCATCAGAATGCAGATCTAGATTTTCAGAATGACGGGTATGTTGTAATTAAGGAAGGAAAGTCGCGATCCAAGTACTTCTTTGCGGATCCAAATGTGATTATTACTCCTCCAAACAAGTCCATCTCTCTCCCTTCTGAAGATGTTTGTTTTATTCTAGATACTAAAGAATTGGATAAACTTCTTAAAGCTTCTGTGGTTTATCAACTTCCAGATCTATCTGTTGTTGGTGAAGCAGGTGTCGTGAAACTGGTGGTTCGTGATAAGAAGAACGACACATCTAATGACTTCTCTGTGGTTGTTGGTGAGACTGATGAAGTATTCACCTTTAATTTTAAAGTGGAAAATCTTAAAATTTTGCCAGGAACTTACGAGGTAGTTATCTCACAGAAACTTCTTTCTAGGTTTAAGAATACTGGTTTTGATGTTACATACTATGTCGCGTTGGAGCCTGACAGTACTTTTGGATGAAAAACTGGGACGAACTCTTTGGCAATCTTCCTGATACTGAAAAGGATAAGATTGCCCTTCTTCGAGTAATGGAATGTGCAAATGGATGCATTCAATATGCATTTAGAGATAATAAATCGTTTCAACTTTCTCTTGATGATACTAGAAAGGCAATGAAGTTTAGTATGTCTTGTATGAAGACAATGACAATTCCTCTTAAGGAAGAACTTATTACCTTTGCATATGAAACTGAAAAACTTTGTAGAGAAATTAGAGATCTCTATATTAGTGCGTTTAAAAATGGAAATGAGAAAGACTATAATGAGTTTATGAATGCCTCTGGTGCCACAGTAAATGCTGTTGGTAAAGAAAGATTGGTTTGGGCAAAAGAAATACTGGAACAAAATATCACTGATATACCACCCCAGGCATTAGACTGGGGAGTATCCTACTTGATGCAATTTTTGAAATGAACATCTTTGTTACTTCTCCTTGGCCTGCTGAGAGTGCCATTTGCCTCCCTGACAAACACGTCGTTAAGATGCCTCTAGAGTGCTGTCAGATGCTCTCCATCGTCGCTTCCGACAAGTGGGGGCACGGGTACGGCACTCTCCCTAAGGCGGATGGGACGCCCTACAAGACGGACAGGGGAGCGTTCCGCAATCACCCCTGCACCAAGTGGGCAATGGATAGCATCCACAACGCATATTGGTTGATTAAGCACGGTCTTAACTTGTGCGATGAATACACCTTGCGGTATAGTAAAGTGCATTCTTGCTACAAGACACTAGTGGATGCTTATTATCTTTTTCCTAAGGGAAAGATCCCTGAAGTTACAACATTTGCTAGAGCGATGCCAGATGAGTATAAACTTGACACAAGCATTGACACTTTTACTGCTTACAAGATGTATATCGCATCCAAACCTTGGGTGAAGGACAACTACCTCCGTATGCCTGAAAGGCGACCATCTTGGGTGTAATAAATAATAATGCCTGGTTTGTTCGCACTTTTCAGGTGGGAGAGTAAAAATACTCTCCCTTATAAATAGTAATGCGAACAAACAACAGAGCAGAAATGTATTACACTTACGCCTATTTGCGTGAAGATGGAACTCCTTACTATATTGGTAAAGGAAGTGGAGGTAGAGTATATAAAAGAACTAAAAAGTGTATCAAACCGCCAAAAGATAAATCCAGAATAATTTTTCTAAAACAAAATCTAACTGAAGAAGAAGCATTTAGACACGAAAAGTATATGATTTTTGTTTTTGGTAGAAAAGATTTGGGGACTGGTGTTCTTTATAACAAAACTGATGGTGGTGAAGGTGTTTCGGGGCATTTATTTACTGAAGAACAAAAACAAAAAATAACCAAAAGTAGATTAGGAAAAAACTTTGGAATGGTTGGTGAAAATCATCATATGTATGGAAAAACTCACACTCCTGAAGCACGAAAGAAAATGAGTGAAAAGGTGAGTGGGGAAAAACATCCTATGTATGGTAAAAAAGGAAAAGAACATCATTCTTATGGATATAGACATACTGAAGAAGTAAGAAAACAAATGAGTGAAATCAGTAGGATTAGGAATGCTAATAGGAAGTGGTGGAATAATGGATTACAGAACAAATTCGTGGTAGAATGTCCTGGAACTGAATGGAGATGTGGAAGATTGAAAACAAATCAATCAAAAGGGTACTAACACTTTTTACCTCAAAGATTGTTTTTTATCGCCAATTTTGCATTACACTTAATTATTTTTATTCGTGAAAAATTATGACTAACATAGAAACCTATGCGATTGATGAACTCACCAGAATTGGAATGTATGGTTCTGGTGATGAAATGAATGATGCGATGTGCGAACACATTCTCAAAATGGTGAATGTCTTTGCCGAAGAAGGACACTCTGGATTTTCGGCAAATTATGCTATCAATATTCTTCAAAAACTTCTACGATTTGAACCACTATCTCCTTTGACTGGTGAGGATGATGAGTGGAAGTTGTGTAAATATAATGATAGAGAAACCTACCAGAACAAAAGATTCAGTAGAGTATTCAAGGAAGGTAAAGACGGACAAGCATATGATATGCAGGGTAAGGTATTTGTAGAACCTAATGGGGCTTCTTATACCAGTCGTGATAGTCGTGTGTATATTGAGTTTCCTTATACACCTAAAACTGAATATGTGAATGTTGAAAATCAACCTTTGGATTGAATTAAATTATGGCAAGTGAATTTCTTCTCACTGAAAAATACCGTCCTCAAGTAATTGATGATTGTATTCTTCCCGATGATACTAAAAAAACATTTAAGGAGTTTGTTGCAAAAGGTGAGATTCCTAATCTCCTTCTTGCTGGACCTCCTGGTATTGGTAAAACCACAATCGCAAAAGCATTATGTAACGAATTGGGGGCAGATTATTATGTCATCAACGGATCCGACGAAGGACGTTTCCTGGATACTGTACGGAACCAAGCAAAGAACTTCGCTTCGACCGTCTCACTTACGGGATCTTCTAAACACAAAGTCATCATCATCGATGAAGCTGATAACACAGGGAACGACGTACAACTCCTACTACGGGCGAATATTGAGACATTTTATAACAACTGCCGATTCATCTTCACCTGCAACTACAAGAACAAAATCATTGAACCCCTGCACTCCCGATGTGCCGTCATCGACTTCACAATCAAAGGGAAGCAAAGAGTTCAACTTGCAGGAAGTTTCTTTCAACGACTTCAAACAATCTTGGATACGGAAAGGATTGAGTACGATCAAAAAGTCGTTGCGGAACTTGTTTCGAAGCACTTCCCAGACTTCCGTAGAGTCCTCAATGAAATTCAGCGATACTCTACGGGAGGTAAAATTGACGCGGGAATTCTTGCATCTTTCTCAGACATCTCTGTAAATGAACTCATCAAAAACCTTAAAGAAAAGAACTTCACCGAAGTACGCAAGTGGGTGGTCTCCAACTTGGACAACGATGCTCCTGTCCTACTTCGCAGGGTTTATGACGCCTGCTATGATTACCTTTCACCCCAATCTATCCCTGCTGCCGTTCTTGTTATTGCTAAGTATCAATACCAATGTGCGTTCGTTTGTGACCAAGAAATTAATCTCTTAGCAGCATTGACTGAATTGATGTGTGAGGTTGAGTTCAAATGATTGATTTTTCCAAGTGTATTGAATTGGATAGGTTTTCTAAACTTCTTTCCTCTCTAACTGGAAATAATGATAATACTCAATATTTTGATGTTGGTAGAATGATTGAACTTGGATATGAAGCATACAGTAATGGAAATTTAAAGAGAGTTAATTTGACTGGTAAGGATTTGGTCGATTTGAATCAAAATACATACGAATCTAAAAAAGTAACATTTACTAACAAAAATGAAAGGGCGGTAAGAGGAGTTGTTTTGAAAAATGGTAGAGGAAATGATAAAGACATATCAAATTTTGTTCCAGCAGACTATTATATTTTTAGCGATCCAGGCAAGTTGAAAGCTTGTTGTGTTCCTGGATCAATGTTGTATAATCTTAAAAAGTCTGGTAGTAATGATATTACTGCTTCTTGTAATCCAGAACCAGAACACTTTTTTCTAGATGGCGGTCCAATTTCTGATAAAAATTATTTTGAGGAAAAAGATAAACTTATTATAAATTTTATTTGGAGTATGTAATGAAATCTCTTAAAACGCCCTTGAGGTATCCAGGCGGTAAGTCCCGTGCTTGCGTCAAGATGGATCCTTATTTTCCAGATCTTCGCAATTATGATGAGTTTCGTGAACCATTTCTTGGCGGTGGTTCTGTGGCAATTCACATCACAAAGAAATACCCCAACATTAAGATTTGGGTAAATGATCTTTATGAACCTTTGGTAAATTTCTGGCAACAACTCCAGATGTTTGGTAATGATCTGAAAAATGAACTTAGTGAATTGAAATCTGCATATTGTACCTCAGAACTTGCAAAGGATCTTTTTATCAAATCAAAGGAAAATATCAATGATGAGTCTGAAACGAACTTTAATCGCGCTGTCGCTTTCTATATTGTTAACAAATGTTCTTTTAGTGGTCTTACAGAAAGTTCATCTTTCTCAGAGCAAGCAAGTAACTCCAATTTTTCTCTGCGAGGAATCGAAAAATTGCCCGAGTATTCCAAGTTAATTGCCAACTGGCGTATAACTAATTACTCTTACGATTATCTGATGGATGGGAACAAGAGTGCTTTTATGTATCTCGATCCTCCTTATGACATTAAGGATAATCTCTATGGGCGTAAAGGATCAATGCACAAAGGATTTGATCACGATAAGTTTGCTGCTGACTGCGACTCTAACAATATGGACCAGTTGGTAAGTTATAATTCTGATCAATTAGTGAAAACACGTTTTCTTGGTGGAAAATGGACTGCTGCTGAGTTTGATTTGACTTATACAATGCGTTCTGTTGGCGAATATATGCGAGAGCAAAAACAACGTAAAGAACTATTGCTTTTTAATTATGGAATTGAAGGACTGGCTGAACTCAATTAATCTTACAAAAGAAGATTTGTCTGAGAATATTAAAGAATATGCTCCGTATATTATCAATCGTTGTTTATCCGGAAATATTGATTGTGTTCTTTTTGCAAATGAAATGAATATGAATCATCATCTTGATAAAGATATGCAATATTCGTTTTATCTAAATACTATAAGAAAAAGGAAGAGATATTCTCCCTGGCTCCGTAAAGATAAAATCAAAGACTTAGAATGTGTTAAACAATACTATGGATATAGTAATGAAAAGGCATCTCAAGCACTGAAAATTTTGTCGAAAGCGCAAATAAACTTTATCAAACAACGACTTGAAATTGGCGGAACAAAATGACTAACCAAACAATTGAACCTCAAGTAAACTGGTCTCCAAATATGATGGTGGAGGTCATTCTAAATGAACCAGACGACTTTTTAAAAGTTCGTGAGACTTTGACTCGTATTGGGGTTGCTTCTAGAAAAGAAAAAAAACTATACCAAAGTGCTCATATTCTTCATAAGCAAGGTCGGTATTTTATTACTCATTTCAAAGAACTCTTTGCATTAGATGGTAAGCACGCAAATCTTACTGTAAATGATGTTCAACGTAGAAATCGTATTGTACGTCTTCTTTCTGATTGGGGACTTATTACTGTAGTTGATCAGGATAAGATTCTTGATATAGCGCCTCTTAATCAAATTAAAGTTCTTGCATATAAGGATAAAGGGGATTGGATTCTGGAACAAAAATATAACATTGGTAAGAAAGGTAAGGAAGTAGAAACCGAATAAAAAGGAGCGGGAAACAACATCCCGCTTTTTTATGATCTCTTATAATTAGTAATGGATGCCGAAAGGGTCCACACAACACAAACTCGCTTTTAAAGGAGCTACTATAATGACTAACCTTGCACGTTACACTGCATCAGACCTTCCTGCCTTGATGGAAAGGATTACTAGAAATAGTATCGGTCTTGATGAGTACTTTGATCGACTCTTTGCACTTCACGAAACTACTTCCAATTATCCTCCATACAACCTTGTTCAAGTCAGTAATGTAGAATCGAGACTTGAACTTGCACTTGCCGGATTTAAGAAAAAAGAGGTTTATGTCTACACTCAAGACGGTAAACTCTTTATTGAGGGACAAAAAGAAGATAAAGAAACGGAGTCTAACTATCTTCACAAAGGTTTAGCTCAACGGAGTTTTAAGAGAGCGTGGACACTCTCTGATGATACGGAAGTTAAATCAGTTGATTTTGAGGATGGTCTTTTGTCCGTAACTCTTGGGAGAATTGTTCCAGAGCATCATAAGCGCAAAGATTATCTATAAATATAATTGAATATCGTCGGCGCATGAGGAGTACCTGGCAAAATCCAGGTTGACTCCTCCTTTTTTTGTAGTAGAATACTAAGAGGTATGGAGTAAAAATGACTGTAAGACTTTTGCTTTTAAAATCTGGAGAAGATATAATTTCAGATGTTTCTGAAATGGTAATTGGGGAAGAAGGAGAAGATAAGGATTTTAGGAGAGTAGTTGGATATTACTTAGATAGTCCTTGTGCGGTTAAAATTATAAATCAATCTTTTTCTTCTTTAACTGAAGACAAAAAACCGGGAGTTGAAGTTTCTCTTCATCCGTGGATTCCTTTGACCAGTGATAAAAAAGTTCCCATTCCAGCAGATTGGGTAATTACAATGGTTGAACCGGTGTCCTCTCTAAAAGAAATGTATTTAAATAGCGTAAATAAAAATGGAAAAGATAATCAAAGTAATAGTGTTGATGAGCAATCAGAACTTGGTCTCACAGATTGAAGAAGTTGGTGCTGACATTGGAGAACCAGATTGTAAACTAATTAAACCATTTGTCGTAAATAGCGACAAAACTTTAGAACCATTTCTTTGTGGATATACAAAAGAAGATACATTTATGATGAGTTCTGACAAGATTCTTACTCTTGCAGATCCAACTCCAACTCTACTTGAAAAATATCAGGATTTAATTAAAGAATGACTCAAAGATTTTATACTAATGTTCAAATGATTGGAAACCAGTTTCTGGTTCGTGGAGTTGAAAATGGAAAGAGGTTTGAAACTAGAGATGAGTTTTTCCCAACTCTCTTTGTAAAAACTAAGAAACAGTCAAAGTATAAAACTTTAAATGGGGAATTTGTAGAACCAGTAAAACCAGGTACAGTTAGAGATTGTCGTGAGTTTTATAGTAAGTATGAAAATGTTGATGGATTTGAAATTCATGGAAATGATAGATATATCTGCCAATATATCTCCGAAAAATATCCAGAGAATGAAATTAAGTTTGATATTAGTAAAATTAAACTTTTAACTCTGGATATTGAGGTTGCTTCTGAAGCAGGATTCCCTGATGTAGAAACTTGCGCAGAAGAAATTCTTGCTATTACTATTCAGGATTATACAACAAAAGAGATTATTACTTGGGGGGTAAAACCATTCAATCATAATCGTAAGGACTTGACTTATCATCATTGTCCTTCTGAATATGAACTATTAAATCATTTTATTAATTATTGGATGGTAAATGTTCCAGATGTTATTACTGGATGGAACATTCAACTTTATGATATTCCTTATATTTGTAAAAGATTGAATAGAGTTCTTGGTGAGAAACTAATGAAACGTTTCTCTAACTGGGGATTAGTTACTGAAGGCGAAATCCATATTAATGGACGTAAGCATACTGTTTTTGATGTCGGTGGTTTGACTCAACTTGACTATTTGGATCTTTATAAGAAATTCACGTATAAAGCACAGGAATCATATCGTCTAGATTATATTGCTGATGTTGAACTTGGACAGAAAAAATTGGATCACTCTGAGTTTGACACGTTCAAAGATTTCTATACAAACGGTTGGCAAAAGTTTATTGAATATAACATTATTGACGTGGAACTTGTTGACCGTTTGGAAGACAAGATGAAACTGATTGAACTTGCAATTACTATGGCATATGATGCTAAAGTAAATTATGCCGATGTATTCTATCAGGTTCGGATGTGGGATAATATTATCTACACATACCTCAAGAAAAGAAACATTGTTATTCCACCAAAGAACAAGACTCAGAAAGATGAGAAGTATGCTGGTGCTTATGTAAAAGAACCTATTCCTGGGATGTATGACTGGGTGGTGAGTTTTGACCTTAACTCCCTGTATCCACACCTAATTATGATGTATAACATCTCACCAGAAACTCTTCTGGAAGAAAAGCATCCTACAGTTTCTGTAGATAAGATTTTGAATCAAAGTCTCAGTTTTGAAATGTATAAGGATTATGCGGTATGTGCAAATGGTGCTATGTTCCGTAAGGATGTTCGCGGATTTCTTCCTGAGTTGATGGAGAAGATTTATAATGAACGTGTAATCTTTAAAAAGAAAATGCTTGTAGCAGAGCAAGAATATGAAAAAACCAAGGATAAGGAATTAATTAAAGAAATCTCTCGCTGCAATAATATCCAGATGGCACGTAAGATTCAATTAAACTCTGCTTATGGTGCTATTGGTAATCAGTATTTTCGATATTATAAACTTGCAAATGCGGAAGCTATTACATTGTCTGGACAGGTTTCTATTCAATGGATTATGAACAAGGTTAATTCTTATCTAAATAAGGTTCTGAAAACCGAAGATGTAGATTATGTTATTGCTTCTGATACTGACTCTTTGTATATTAATATGGGTCCTTTGGTTGAAAATATATTCGAAGGAAGAGAGAAAACTACTCAGGGCGTTGTTTCTTTCCTTGATAAGGTCTGTCAGGTGGAATTTGAAAAGTATATTGAAAATTCTTACAAAGAACTGGCGGAATACGTAAATGCTTATGAACAGAAAATGATCATGAAGCGTGAGTGTATTGCTGAACGCGGTATTTGGACTGCGAAGAAGCGATATATTCTAAGTGTGTGGGATAGTGAAGGTGTTCGTTATGAAGAACCTAAACTGAAGATTAAGGGTATTGAGGCAATCAAGTCTTCTACTCCAGCACCTTGTCGAAAGATGTTGAAAGAATCTTTTAATCTAATGATGAGTGGGACTGAAGATGAGGTAATCAATTTTATTGATAAGTGTAGGAAACAGTTTAAAAGTCTTTCTCCAGAACAAATTGCATTTCCACGTTCTGCATCGGATGTTCAAAAGTATTATTCGTCGGCTACAATTTATTCTAAGGGAACTCCTATTCACGTAAGAGGAGCACTTTTGTTTAATCATTATATAAAACAAAATAAACTTAATGGCAAATATTCTCTCATTCAAAATGGAGAAAAAATTAAATACATTTTTCTAAAAAAACCGAATATTATTCATGAAAATGTAATTTCATTCATTCAAGACTTTCCGAAGGAACTTAATCTTGACAAATATATTGATTATGAACTACAATTTGAGAAAGCATTTTTGGAACCACTCAAGATTATTCTTGATGCAATTGGGTGGAAAGTAGAAAAAACAGCAAATCTAGATTCATTTTTTTCTTAATGGAATTGCCTATAAATGAAACTGAATTAAAATTTATTATTGAAAAAATAAAAGATTGCAATCCCCAACTTTATGCCAAATTGTGGTCTTATAAAATAAACTGTTTAACAAAGGGAAAAAAATAATGGATTTTCTTAAGGATATTGTAAAGGAGATTGGCGACGACTATACCAAGTTGGCGTCAGATATTGATGAGACTGAAACTTATGTTGATACGGGTTCATACATTTTTAATGCATTGGTTTCGGGTAGTATATTTGGCGGCGTATCTGGGAATAAAATTACTGCTATTGCTGGAGAGTCTTCTACTGGAAAGACTTTCTTCAGCCTCGCCGTTGTTAAGAATTTTCTTGATACCCATCCCGATGGTTATTGTCTCTACTTTGATACTGAGGCTGCTATTACTAAATCTCTTTTAGAAAGTCGTGGAGTTGATACTTCGCGTTTAGTAGTTGTCAATGTTGTTACGGTAGAAGAATTTCGTACTAAGGCACTTAAAGCAGTAGATATGTACATGAAGAAACCAGAGAGTGAGCGTAATCCTTGCATATTTGTGCTAGACTCTCTTGGTATGCTTTCTACAAGTAAAGAGATTACAGATGCTCTCAACGAAAAAGAAGTTAGAGATATGACTAAATCTCAACTTATTAAGGGTGCTTTTAGAATGCTCACACTCAAACTAGGTCAAGCAAATGTTCCACTCCTTGTCACAAATCATACATACGATGTCATCGGAGCTTATGTACCAACGAAAGAAATGGGAGGAGGTTCTGGACTCAAATACGCAGCAAGTACGATCATTTATCTTAGCAAGAAGAAAGAAAAGGATGGAACGGAAGTGGTCGGAAATCTTATCAAGGCTAAGACTGCTAAATCGCGTTTGAGTAAAGAAAATAAAGATGTTGAGATTCGTTTGTTTTATGATGAACGTGGTCTGGACCGATATTATGGACTACTTGAACTTGGCGAGATTGGCGGTCTGTGGAAGAATGTTGCAGGTCGTTATGAAATTGACGGAAAGAAACTCTATGCTAAACAGATTCTTAAGGAACCTGAAGTATATTTCACTGAAGAAGTGATGCAAAAGTTGGATGAAATTGCACGTAAGGAATTTAGTTATGGAGAAAGTTGAGTTTCTAATTCTTAGAAACCTGTTGCATAATGAGCAATACATTAGAAAAGTAGTACCATTCATAAAATCTGAATATTTTGAGGACCAAAATCAAAAAATTATTTTTGAAGAAATACTTTCTTTTGTTGAAAAATATAATCAACCTGCAACTAAAGAAGTTCTTTGTATTGAAGTAGAAAAACGTAAAGATATTAATGATACTTCTTTTAAAGAACTTCTTCAATTAATTTCTTGTTTGGAAGATGTTCCGGTTGAAATAAATTGGTTGGTTGCAACAACTGAAAAATGGTGTCGCGATCGTGCCATATACTTGGCACTTATGGAATCTATTCATATTGCTGATGGTAAGGATGAAAAGAAAAATCGTGATAGTATTCCTTCTATTCTTTCTGATGCTCTTGCTGTAAGTTTTGATAATCATGTTGGACATGATTATCTGCAAGATTATGAACAACGATACGAATCTTATCACAAAAAGGAGGATAAAATTGAATTTGATCTCGAATACTTTAACAAAATCACAAAAGGTGGTCTCCCTAACAAAACTCTTAACATCGCTCTTGCTGGTACGGGCGTCGGGAAATCTCTATTCATGTGCCATGTGGCTAGCTCCGTCTTGCTCCAAGGACGGAACGTTCTGTACATTACGCTGGAAATGGCAGAAGAACGCATTGCTGAAAGAATTGATGCAAACCTTTTGAATGTTCCCATTCAACAACTTGTAGAACTTCCTAAACAGATGTTTGAAAGTAAAGTAACTAACCTTTCAAAGAAAACTCAAGGAACTCTTATTATTAAAGAATACCCAACTGCTTCGGCACACGCCGGACATTTTAAATCACTTCTTAACGAACTTTCACTTAAGAAGTCGTTTAGTCCCGATATTATCTTTATTGATTATTTGAATATCTGCTCATCCTCAAGGTATAAAGGAAGCAATATCAATTCATATACATTTGTTAAGGCAATTGCTGAAGAACTTCGGGGTCTCGCAGTTGAGTTTAATGTTCCTATCGTCAGTGCCACACAAACGACCAGATCTGGTTTTGGGTCATCTGACGTAGAATTAACTGATACTTCTGAGTCCTTTGGTCTGCCTGCTACTGCAGATCTTATGTTTGCTCTTATCAGCACTGAAGAATTGGAACAACTTGGGCAGATTATGGTGAAGCAACTTAAGAATAGGTATAATGATCCTACAATCTATAAGCGTTTTGTGATTGGTATTGATCGTGCTAAAATGCGTCTTTATGACTGCGAACAATCTGCGCAAGAAGACATACTTGACTCTGGAAAGGAAGAAGAGTATGATTATGAAGATAAGAAACTTAAAAAAACATTCGAGGGATTTAAATTCTAATGACTATTGATCTTAATAAGTATGTTGAGTTTGTCAATACAACTACTTCAAAGCCCAGTAAAAATTTCTCTGAATTTGCTGACCGACTTAATGACCTTGAGATTCAAGGATTTCCTACAGAACGATTGCTTACTGCTGCTGTAGGAATGTCTGCCGAAGCAGGTGAATTTACTGAAATCGTGAAAAAGATTGTTTTTCAAGGCAAACCAGTAAATGAAGAAAATCTATTTCACCTAAAGCGAGAACTTGGAGATATTATGTGGTATGTTTCTCAGGCATGTCTTGGACTTGATATTTCTCTTGAAGAAGTAATCCAAATGAACTTTGAGAAACTGAGTGCTCGTTATCCTGAAGGTGCTTTTAGTATCGAACGTTCTGAAAATCGTGTGGAGGGAGATCTGTGACTAAAGAAAAACAAGTAACAATTAAAATTGATGCTCGTACAGCAGCGGCAGTTCGTCAAGTTTTGTTTGATGCTCAGAAAGGATATACCTATGATGAGTTTAGTGTTCCCCCTCGCGTCTCTGATATTCGCAAAGTAATTCAGCAACTTGACGAGAACATTGAATCTGCTCTTGGAGTAGAATAAATAAAAGCAAAAATGTCTTTAATTGGAAAAAGAAGAGGAAGACCAACTACAAGATTTCAATTTGAATCAATTCTCAATAAATTTTTGGTATTTCTAAAAAGAGAAATTAGATTCGATTATGATATTCCAATTATTCTTGTGGATGACGTAGATTTTTGTAAAAAAAATAAAACATTTGGATTGATGTATCCAGATAAGATTGTTATTAGTATTGTCAATCGTCATCCAATAGATATTTTGAGAACTGTTGCTCACGAATATATTCATCATAAGCAGCAAAGTGAAGGTAAAAAATTAAATGGAAATGCAGGAAGTGCCAGTGAAAACGAAGCAAATGCAAAGGCAGGAGAAATACTTAGAAAGTATGGAAGCATTCATCCGGAGTTATTTGACCTAATACCTGTTAGATAATTTGTTTTTATAAATAACTAGAAAGTATTCGTAAAAAAATGTCTAGAATCACTGGAAACGATGCATACGGTCTGATGGAGGCATATTCTGCCGTTTATCAACCCAGACTAGAACTAACTGAAGAACAAGTTTGGGAAGAAGTAGAAGAGTGGGTAAATGCACTTATAGAAGAAGGATATGATCTGAGTGATTATACCTGGGAAGAAATGTATGAAGCATATATTGAAGAGGCAAGAGCAGAAGGTGTAAAACCTTATAAAGCAGGCCCAACTCAAGCAGATGTAAGAGCAAATGCTGCTGCTGCTCGTCAAAGGCACGTATCTGGAGCTGCTGGACAGTCTGGATATGGTGATGAGGAGAAGTTCAAGAGTGATTGGAAACTGAGAGCAACCCCATCTTCAACAAGTAAGAGAAGAGATGGAAGTGTTGAAACTGTTTCTCAAAGAATGGATAGAGAACAACCTTATAAAAAGAGAATGACTGGGGAACTTGCTAGAAAGCAAGGAAGTCGTATTGCTTCTGCTGTTACTAGAACAATTGAAGGTCCTGGAGAACCTCAAGCAGTCACAATGCCTAGAATCAAGGCAAAAGCATCTAAGGAAATTGTTAGAAAGGAACAAGTAGATGTTTATGATATTATTCTTTCTCACTTGCTTGATGAAGGATATGCAAATTCTGTAGATGCTGCAGAAGTAATTATGGTTAATATGAGCGAAGAGTGGAGAGATATTATTATTGAAGAAATTCTTGATGAAGCAGAAGGTTCTTATGGGAAGACACCTAAAGCAAGAACTGCAATGGGCAAACTTCTTATGTCTAGAAGGGAAAAGCCTGTGGGTGAATATGGTAAGAGAGGTGAAAAGACTAGGAAGGTGAAGGCAGTAGAGAAGCATACTAGAAGAATGGATGATGGCCCTGATGTAGGAAATCGTGGTAAGAGATCTACCTCTCCAAGATGGTCTGGTTATCTGGGAGCAAAAGGTAGAGGTAAGATGGATCAAGATGCTAGGGATTGGTCAAGAGAACGTGATGTTGAGTATAGTGCTGGTGAGAACCAACCTGGTTCTGGTTCAGTAACCAGAAATCCTAAGAAACTCCGTAAGCAAAGAGCAATGGGAGAAATTGATTGAAAATCTAAATTATAGAATTTATTGACCCCTCTTTCTAAATATAAGAAAGGGGGGGATTTTTTTATGCAAGTTGCTGATGATATTAATATTTTTAATTTTTTTAATAAGTTAAAATATATTGATAATTTTGTAATTGATAATGTTGAATTTACTAAAGATGGGGTTGAAATTACTTTTGTAGTCAAAAGTAATTATGAGGGGGAAGTTGAATTAAAAATTAATAATTTATTAGAAAAAAATTTTAATACAGTACCAAAACTTACATCAAAGGGGATGGTAAGGGGAAAATATAAAATTTTAATTGAAACTACGCAATCTTATAATAATAATCCAACAGCAGCACAGCAAGAAAAGGGATCTATATGGATTTTTAATAAAGTTCTTAAAAATAAAGATTCGAAGGCAAAATTTTCTACTATTCAAGATATTAAAACCAACCCTGATTATGATGAATTAAAAAGAATATTTGGTGGAGAAGTCCCTAATGATTGGTTAGACTCATATTTAAAGCAACAAAAGAAAATGTTTGAAATATATGCAAGCCCTGAGTGGGACGAATTTAAATATTCTGGATCTAATAGTTTTATGGATTATATAAAAGATAAAGTTAAAAGTTTAGGGATAAAAAAGTATGCTGATTGGACACCAGCTGATATTTGGATGGTTAAAAATCAAAAACTAATAGAAGAAGAAATAGAAAACGAGTTAAGTAAGAATGGATCAATACCGACACAAACTGTAAATGAATTAAATGATATTTTAAGAAGATTGTTTAAAGAAAAAAAAGTTGTTGGAGTATCTCTAAAAAAAATTTCTGGAAAAGAATCTAAATTTGAGCAAGTCAATGTCAGAATACCAACTGATGATAGAATATTAAGAAGACAAAAAAATAGTTATAATGTACCAAAAAGTAAAATTAAAATATTGTTAGACTTATCTTATAGTTCTTTAAAGAAATCCTTTGGAACTCAGGATCTTACTGTAAAACTTGGAAATAATTATAAGTTTCAAATTAAAAACCTTAGTGGAAATGATCGTAGCTTTGATAATTTAAAATTTGAAGGAACGCCCGTAGGATCTTCATCTGCAAGAGGAGGAAAAGCACCAACTGAAATGGTAGTTGAATTGATAAAAAGTAATGGTTTTGTATTTAAAAATGATCATAATAATTACCCCAAAAATTTAGAACAATTTGAAAAAAATAAAGAAAAATACTTAAAGATGTTTAATAAGGTTAAAAGATTTGCAACTACTAATATATCAAATGACACTGAATTTATATTGAATTTTTCTAGGATGTTTAGTTCGGATAAAAAAAATATTATCATTGCCAATTCTAAATTAATGCAATTGGAGTTTATATCTAAAGTTTTAGAAATAACTCCTTCCCCTAAATATGAAGAGTTTTGGACTGATATGTTTTGGATTTCAATTAGAAAAGGAAAAAACTTTGGACCCCACGGAAAACTGTATTAATAAATAATTAGAAACCACTATAAGATGAAGAAGTTTTCCCAATTTATATTAGAAGCAAAAGAAACCAGAGCATCAGAGCAAGCTAAAAAACTTGGTCTGGTTGGTGATGGTCATGGGGATTGGTATAATTCTCAGGGAGAGTTTGTTGCAAAAACTGTAGATGGGCAGTTGAAGTTTTTTAATAAAGGACAAAGAATTGGATTAAGAGATATTCCTCCCAAACCGGGCAAAGGAGGAGGAGCACCCGCAACAGCACAACAACAAATTTCTCCACAACAATCGCAGGGACAGCAAATTTCTCCTCAGAGAATACCTGTAGGACAAGAAGATCAAATGCCTGCCGATGATGAATTTTTAACTGTAGTTCTTGCTAAATTCAATCCACCATCAAAGGAACATAAGAAATTATTTACCGCAGCAAAAAGGGTTTCCTTGGGAGGTGAGATAAGAATATATCCATCTAGGATAGAGGATACTAAATCAAATCCATTGAGTTCAAATAGAAAGATTTATTATTTGAAGACGATGTTTCCCGAAATTAAAGATGATATTGTAAATAACCCAGAAATAAGAACTATATTTGATGTGTTGCTTGCGGGAAATGAAGATGGATATTCAAATGTAAATATTGTTGTCGGATCTGATCGTCAAGCTGAAATTCAAAATTTAGCAAATAAACACAATGGAAAATTTTATCAGTATAATGAGATAAAAGTAATTCCTACAGGAACCTTTGATTCTGAAAAAGATATTTCTGGTATTTCTTCTGGTATGATGAGAAAAACTGCTGCCGATAATAATTTTAGAGAATTTAAGAGAGCAGTTCCTAAAACCATCGATGAGGTTGATGCTAGAAAATTATTTAATGAAATCAGAAAAGCGATGGGATTTAAAGAAAATGTTAAAGAACATTATAATCTTTGGGAAATAGCACCAGAATTAGATTTTACAAATTTAAGAGAAAATTATATTCAAAATAAAATATTTAAACTTGGAGATATTGTAGAGAATGTAAATACTGGATTAGTTGGAAAAGTTATACGTAGAGGAACAAATTATCTAATTTGCGTGACCGAAGAAGATATTATGTTTAAATCTTGGATAAAAGATATTGTTGAATATACAGAAGTGAAAATGGATAGTCCAATGAGAGATAAGATTCACCCAAATACTCTTGTTGGAACTTTAGGGGCATTTAAACATTATGCAAAAATGACTCCAGGTGCTATAGGAACAAATAGTAAATACCTCCAAACAGGAGGCAAGGCATATGGGGTCAATTTTATAAATAAGTATAAGGCAAAAAAGCAAGCACTTGTTAAAAATGACTAAAGCAAAACCCGATTACCTTGATTTTGATGGTGATAATAACACTAAAGAATCAATGAGAAAGGCATTGAGAGATAAAAAATCAAAGTCTGTTAAAGAAGGATTGATTGGTGGTCAGACTAAAATTGATGTTGCTGCACCTTATGGGAAACTAACATCTGATGATTTTAAACAACTCCGTAAAGGAAAGAAGAAAAAAATAAAGGAAGGTTTCTCAAATTGGAGAGAAGACCTGATTGAAATTGCGGATAAACTCCCATCTAAAGATAAAGATCAAAAAATTGTAGAGAAGAAAGTCAATAATAAAGTAAATATTAATCCAAAACTTGATCTTGGTGAGGCAGTAGAAAATCTTGGTGGAACTCTCATTGAGATGATCGAGATTAATGAAGTAGATTATATTATTGAAAGTGTTTATGAAGAACTGTTTGATGAAGGATATGAAGAGGATGATATTGAAGAAGCACTTGAATATGCTTTAGTTGAGGCAAAAGTAACTTTTGGACACGATACGGATAAACCATACGAACATAAAAAGAAAAGTGGAGTTGGTAATTTAGTTAAGGCAGTGGGAAGACTTGCAAGACAAAAGTTGTCTTCAAAATATCGCGGTGCTAAAAGATCAGTAGGTTCGGCAGCTGTTGGTGGATTAAGGAATGTTGCTAAAGGTGCTTTAGGTGTTGCTCGCAAAATTGAAGGCGATAAAAAACCAAGTACAGCACATACTAAAACAAGAACTGCATCAACTTACCGTGGTGCTGGAGTTGGACAAAGAGAAAGAGTAAGTAGTGGATCCTATTCGGCACCAAAATCAGAAGCACCAAAACCATCACCAAAACCAGAACCAAAAAAGGCATCAACACCAGTTGCTGATCCTTGGGGACCTGCAACTACTCCTTCAAAAAAGTCAGCACCAAAACCTCAGGCAAAGACAACCAAAGTTCCTGTAAAAACTTCAGAACCAGATCAGGGATTGATTGCTAGACAAAAGGCAGCAGCTGTAAGAGCGCAGCGTAGAAATATAAACATATCGCTAGGAGATCTCCAGAGAGTTATTAGTAATGTAAAAGAAGATTATTATGATCTTGCATCAAAGTCAGTAAAACCAGGAAAACCCGGAGAAGAGCAAAAAAGAACAATTGAAACTTTAGCTTCAAAAGCAAGAACAAAAAAGAAAACTAGAACTCCAGTAGGAACTGCTAGAAGAGGAAGTGCTACTTTTAAACCATCTTCTCCAGAAGAGGCGGAAGCAAATAAAAAGTCTTGGGGTGATTATTGGAGTTCTGCTGCTAAAGGATATAAAGAAGAATATGACCTACTAGAAAAGGCAGAAAGTGAGCAGCAGCAAAAGATTTTTGGTCTTGCTCTTTCTGTAAAAAGAGGTCAAACCCCAAGATCTGAAGTAAGTGATAGAGTTCTTAAAATTGTTGATGGAATGGGCGAAAAGGAAATTCGTAAGTTTGCTAAAACAAAGCATGAAGGACTTCCCCACAAAGTCGAAACAAAAGAAGAAGTAATAAGACAACAAATTATTGCTAGAATGATTAATAAAATTGAAGAACAAAGTGAGATTTGCGTAGATGAAGCAAAACTTCCAAGTTCAATGAAAAAGGGCAAAAAGAAAGTAGAAAGTAAAACACAGGTCATCCACGATGTAGATGATAATCTTGCAGATCAGAGACATCCTGATGCTGCTAAAATTGATGTGATGAGAAAGAAATCGGGTGAGTGGAAGAAGGTACAATCATTAACACCTAGCCAGTTTGCCCATCATAAACTCAGAAAACCGGGAGAACCTGTAAAGGAAGAAAATGATCCTGGGGATAAGTATGGATTTGATCAGTTTAGAGATACTCAAAAATTCAAAAAAACAACAAAGGCAAATAAACCAGTGGTTAGATTGGGGGATAGTCCAAGAAGACCCGCACAAAAATCTGTTGTGACCGCTCGTGGTGGATCTGAATTTGGAAGCAAAAAACCAAGCACTCCTATGGATAAACCCGGAGAATTTGCTAAAGATTTAAAAACTAGAATTGGTGTAAAAAACCTTGAAAGGAAGAATGTTCATTTTACCGGCGGAATGCGTAGTGGATCTGGTCCCGAAAAGAAAGGTGAAGTCGTTAAAAAAATTGTAAAACCTGATGCTAAAAAAGTTATTACAACTGATGACCATTTACAAAATGTAAGACATATGGCGGCAGCAGCATCTTCAGTTGCACCAAAAGCTAAGGTTAGAGCATATCAATCTAAACCTGCTACAAAAGCAAAAGGAAAGGTAAAAACTGGAGATATTGTTCCAGTAAGAGTTGGTAAAGAAAGTGATTTGCAAAGTAAGAATATAGGAATTCGTTCGAATACTTCTCCTTCAAAATCTCCTCAAGAAACACAAAAAAGAAGAAAGCAACAAAAGATGAGAGAAGCAGTTGATGTTGCTCAAACCAGAGAAAAACCACAAAATCCTTCTGCAATTAATCAAGTTCTTCAGGCAAAAGCAAAAGCAGATGCTGCAGAAAGAGAACTTGCAAATAAGCAGAGAATGGCTACTCAAAAAGGAGTGAATTTATCTTCAATTTCTTCATAAATATTTTGGATACACTTATACGGAGGACATTATGGGAGTGTTAGTAGAGATTGTAAAACCGCTTCTTCTTGCTGCAATGAATTCTTGTCATACTAAAAAACTTGTTTGCGAATTGCTTGATCGTTATGTAGATACTACTGATAATGATATTGATGATTTAATTGCCGGGACAGTAAGAACCGCACTACTTAAAGGTTGTAAGTAATTTTCAACCAGTATTTTAAAAACAAATATCACACATAGGAGATCAAAAGTAGGGTCTCCTTTTTTTATAAATAATTTTTAGCAAATAACTTTACGGAAGAAAGAACATGGCACTCTGGGGAAATAATGATGCTAAGGGTTCTGGGGGAACAGTATCTTTAAATTACGGCACTCTCACTGTAACAGGATCTGGAACTACCTTTGGACGAGTAGGAGCTGCTGCAACAGGAGATGTGATCAGATTTGGAACTGCTTTTGGAGTACATTATGGCGATGCTGTAATTGTTGGGATCGCAAGCACAACTCAACTTTCAATTGCATCAACTGCTGGATTAAGCGGAGCAGCAATTTCTGGGGTTCAATTTGAAATCAGCGAGTCTCCAAAGTACGCTGTTTTAGATAGTCATCTCAATCAATCATCGGGTTCTGTTACCGAGTCTTATACCTCTCTTAATACAACGGCATCCTTAACTGCTGGAATTGGAACTAATAGAGTATTTGTTGCTAGTGTTACTGGAATTTTGGCAGGAGATACTTTAACTAGTGGTTCATTATCTAGATCAGTTACTTCTATCGGAAATACTTTCGTCTCACTTGGATCTACAATTGCTTCTGCTATTAATTCGGGAAGTGTCGTTACTTTCTCTAGAGTAACTGGTGGTCGCGAAACATCTGTAATTGGTGTTAGTGGTGCAGTGGTTGCTGGAGTTGAGGCAAATACAAGATATAAATTGACTCATGGCGGATGGGTTGGAGTTACTACTTATAAAGATAGTGAAGGCAATCTAAGAGTTAGAAGTGAAGTTCTTGTTGCTATGTCTGGTATTACAACAGGAAATACAAATTACCCACCTGCATGATAATGTATGATTTTTAATGAGTTGAACGAGGATAATTTCATATTATTTGCAATCAAAAACTATGAAAATCCTCAAGCAGTAACTAAAGAAGATTTTGAGAAAGATCTGAATCATTTTAAATATATTAAAAGATTATTGAAAAGATATAAGAATAATGGACAGTTAAAAACTCATCTTCTTCTAAATCATTTTATTATTCTATATAATATTTTTGGTGAGGCAACAACCCCAATGTTGTTTTTTAAAATAGAAAAAGAACTTTGGTCTTCTTTGAAATCATTTATTATTTTTCTTGGTAGATTCCCAGAATATCCAAAAACATCAATACACGATATTCCAGTCGATATAAATTGTCTTTCTAACCTATACCAGATCTATAATGGAAAAGAAGAAAATTGATAAAGTCGTTGAAGCATTTCGCAATTATATAAATTTGAAAGAAGAAATGATGACGACTCAAAGTTCTCCCGGCAAACCTGGATTTAGTTCAGATGCTGATGATCAAGGACCAACAGCAGGCAGAAGTCCAAAAATGTTTCTTTTAGCAAGAAAATTTGCCAAAACTTATGCTAAAGGTGGTCATGGGTCTCGTAAAAAATGGTTAGATTATTTAAAAAAATAAATAATATTAATACTACTTGAGGTATTTGTTTCATGTAAAAAGTAGTATGAAACTAATAACCTCAGAAAAATGTTTAATCAAAATACACCTACAGAAACTAAAATTGCTGTATTAGAAGAAAGACTTTCTTCTTATGAACTAATGATAAAAAAAATTGATGAAGCAATCCAGATAATGGGAAAGACGAGTCAAAATATCAGCAAAATGCTTGCAGTCCATGAAGAAAAGATCGAACAAT